>Ga0209700_109811_pt1 | contig 10642 bp, 8 predicted proteins | sample SiratroredBW_FD_187528 | JGI IMG/M metagenome (GOLD analysis project Ga0209700, IMG submission 187528) | Root nodule microbial communities of legume samples collected from California, USA - Siratro red BW (SPAdes) (version 2) | ecosystem: Host-associated > Plants > Roots > Nodule | place: USA...
TTAAAAAAAAAAAAAAAAAAATAGAAAAAAAAATAGACCAGTTTTATAACACGTAACCATCTTTCTTTGTTTTTTTTCTAATTTTCTCAAGATCTTTTTTTCCCATTATCAAATTACGTCAACGGAGTCTGAGTTCTCTCTAATCAATTACAATGGCATCATCCTTTTCGATACTAGGTAATTATTGAACTCAATGTTGTATGAATGATTGTGCTTTGCATGCATCAATTGGACTGAATATGACAAAGTATTCAAAATTAAATTTATCAATTAGGGTTGTAAGTTGTGTTTTGGGGTTATAACTCGGATACCAATTGATAGATTTAATTTTGAATACTTTGTCATATTCAGTCCAATCGACGCATGCGAAGCACAGTCATTCATACAATATTGAGTTCAATAATTACCTGGAATAGAGGATGATGTCATTGTAGTTGATTAGAGAGAACGTGGACTCTGTTAACGTAATTTGATAATGGGAGAAAAAGATCATGAAAAAAATAGAGAAAAGCAGAGAAGGATGTACACGTGTTAAACCAAGAGTCTGCTCTATTTTTTCTCTTTAATAGGATAAAGAAAAACCAATAACTGATTAATCATAGGGGACCCTTCTTTTGTTAATATATTAACATAAGACTCAGCGCACCTATTATCAGCCTGTCCATGTCATATAATATTCACATCTCATAATTAATAATAATACTTTGATATTTAGATCAATTATTTTAATTTATGCATGTCCACCAAATTGATTAATCCAACAATAGATTCTTCACGTGTGACTTTAAGAGTGTTCAGAATAATTTTCAGCCATAACAATTCACACACACCATGTGCCATTACTCGGAATTCAGCCTTTGCACTAGACCTTGCAACAACATTTTGTTTTGTACATCTCCAAGTCCAGCAAATTTCTGCCCAAGAACTTGCAATATGAAACATCCCTCTTTCTATTTTTCATTCCTATCATTTATATATATTAGCAGTATATCCTCTTTCAATTATAAAAACAGTTTGATGTCTATCTTATTCTTAGTAGATTTATATCTTCATGTTGCGAATATTTATAGTTGTTTCTAAGCATCTACATTTGAAGATCTTATACTGTGTTAGAATCATGTTTCAAGGAAGAGATCTTGAGAGTCCACTATAAAGATTTATAGATTTTAAATTTGGTAGTTAATTAAGAGATTAAAATGTAATAAGATCTTCACATATTGTAGAAATAAATGTGGGCTTCCACATTCTAGGTTTTCCTAGTGGGTTTTGGTTGGGTTTTCCACTTTTGTATTTCTTTTCTTTTATATGGGATTTTCTTTTATATGCAATATTAGGGATGCATCAAATGTTTGATGGAGGCTATAGTCTGGGCTAGTTAGGATTATAACCTATATAGTGATACCTTCATTTGAAAAAATTAGAATTTGTGTACTCTGTGAATTTTTTAAATGAATCTTGTAAAGTTTCATTAACTTTCAAATGGGTATCTATATGGAGCTAACAATAGACATGTTTCTGAAATTGAGGACCTATTTAAAAATTTTCTGAAAGGTGGTATACATAATGATATTATGCATACAACTTGTTTGAAACAACTAACAGTAACTAACTTTGCTAAGCTGCAAGTTATTTAGAGTACAAAGCATTTTTACGTGATGAACTGATACATGTTGTATAGAAACTACCAATTTATACACCCTATTACTTATATTCACTGTTTCCATTTTATATTCATGATAGGTATTGTATGCTATAATATTTTTCTTTGTCTACCAGGCAGGGAGCAATTTCTATTACTATGTACAACTTTGGTTCTCCTAGGGTTGGTAACAAAAGATTTGCAGAAGTTTACAATGAGGTTAGAAAAAATTATAACTATTTTATTAACATTGTTTCCATTGCCTTGTTGCTGCTATATTGAATTGATTGTCCATTACGTACATCAATTTTTTTTTTTAAATTCTAAATCGTCCTGTATATTTTAATCTTTAACATAGAGATATTTTGTCTTCTCTATTAATTTACCATGATCGATAAGGTAGACATTTTTGTTTTTGTTTACTTTTGTAAAAATGTTGATTGTATGATGTATTGACTCTGGTGAAGAGCACAAAAGATCCTCTACTTGGGAGTATCTACTAGTGTTAAGATTAGTTAGACTCTCTACAACCTTTATTATCTACTAGTGTTAAGATTAGTTAGACTCTCTACAACCTTTATTGGTGTTTTGTCTTAATAGTGTTTGTAGCTTTCTAGTTATTTCGTTTACTTAGTTCTATATATAGAAAACTCTATGTATGATATGCTTGCATTGCAGACGTATTTTGTGTATGCTATAATAATTGCTGCATTCATTCATTCTTGTTCTTGTGTTTTTCTTGTTATTGTTGAATGAACCCAATAATTGATGGGATAAAGGGTGACAGTGAACAGTGTTCTTGTCTTAGAAGAAGACTGACATGATCAACAACACTAGAAGCACCATAATTCTATGTCTTAGATAAGACACTTGGGGAAGTCAGGAACGAGATAATTATGTCACAGTGGATGAAACTTGAGTCATTCTATTAAAAATTTTTGCACACATCGTTTCTATCTAAAGCAACATTTGTATTCGTTCAAGATGACTGAATCAATAATGATGGTGGGTAAAGATCCAAAGAAAGCCAAGGAGAAAGCTCATTTTGAGGTGGAGTCTTCTAGCACTGGTTCAATCCGTCTAAAAGTTTAGATGATGAATTATTAGACGAGGATAATCAACCTTATATTTCTCACTCGAGAAGATTAGGATATGTGATTTGTACTCTAGATATCAGCTTACACATGATACAAAGAGAAGGACGATCAAACCTACACAAATCTTATTTGGTATGCTTTTACTACTATTGAAGAGATAGAAAGTCCAAATCCTAAAAGCTTCAAAGAGGCAATAGGAGGCGTAGAAGGTTAGCGGTGATGGTGTGCCATGAAAAGGAGTTGAATCTTTTAAGAGAACCACATGCGGACGCTTGTTGATCCACCTGGAAATCAGAAGGTGGTTGGATGTGGGTATTCAAGAAGAAGGAAGGAATACTATTGTGGTGAAAGAAATATTCAAGACGAGATCGGCTGTGAAAGGTTTTACAAAAGTGGAATGGATAAAATGTAATGAAATCTTCTCATCTTTGGTAAAACTTTGGTAAGGATATTGATGTCAATTGTTAATCAATACAATATGGTGTTAGAACAATGGAATGTTAAGATAAGTTTGTTTGCATGGAAACTTGAAGGAAATCGTCGACATGCAATAACTTAAGGGGTTTGTTGAAGGTGAAGGAAAGGTGGCAATGGTACAAAAAATTTGATGATTTCTCGAGGCATATGGGGTTCTAGAGGAGCAGTTATGATAATTGTGCCTACATCTTGAAAAGAAATCAAAGGAGTGTGTTACTATTGCTTGGAATCAAAGGAGTGTGTTATTATTGCTCCTATGTGTAAACGATATACTTATAGCCAACTAGTATAAAGTAAGATAAAAGAATTCAAAGAAAATTAAGTAGAGAGTTAGAGATGAAAGATCTTCATCTTGCAAGACGAATACTTGGGATGGACATAAGAGGGATTGTACAGTTGGAGTGTTATGTCTATCTTAGTAGGAATATTTGAAGTAGCTTGTTGAGAGGTTTAGGATGCACGAATCTAAACTTGTGGGTACACCTTTGGATCATTACACAAAGTTTTCAATTACCCATGCTCCTAGTTTTGAGGAAGATAGGACGGAGATGAAGACTATTCCATACACTAATGGAGTAGAGAGCATGAATCTAGCTCATGTTGTGTAGTTAACAATATGTGAATAGAGCAGTATCATTTGGACTGGTTTATACATAGTCTACCCATAGTAGTTAAGCTATAGATTGGTTTGTAGATGCAGACTATGCAGGTACTGTCGATATCGGTAAGTCAATTTTAGGTTTGCTTTCACACTATTTGGAATTGCAGTTTGTTGGAAAGTTAATTTACAATTTGTGGTAGCTTTATCTACTATCCAAGTTGAGTATATTGATCATCAAATATGTCATGAGTGAACTAAATGCATTGATATTAGACTACACTTTATCAGAGATATTGTTGAGTCTGGGGAGATTAGGATGTGAAGGCAGCTTCAGAAGAGAAATCTACGAATGTGTTTATGAAGTCCTTAAAGGTGATGCAGAAGTTTTTCCCTATTTGGATACAAGGTCGAGAATTGTAATGTATTAGCTCTAAAGATTGTATGTGAAAAGCACCAACCATCATCTACTAGAGAGCATCTAATAGTGTTAAGATAGAATGTTTATCATCTACCACCTGTATTAGATGGTATTTTGGCTTAACTTTCTTTGTGGTTTTCTATTATTTTGTAGTTTTATATATAAAGAACTTTGGGTATGCTATGCATGTTGTATTGAGAATGTACTTTCTATTACAATGCAGTTGCTTTCTTTCATTTTTGTTCTTGTGTGTTTCTTGTTATTGTTGAATGAACAAAATATATTGTTTTGCTCTTTGTATATGCAGAGAGTTAAAGATAGCTGGCGAGTTGTGAATCACAGAGATATTATACCTACAGTCCCTCGGTTAATGGGTTATTGTCATGTTGAGCGACCTGTCTTTCTTGCCGCAGGGGTTTTAAGAAATTCCCTAGTGAGTGGTTATTATAATTCTTTGCACTCACGTGAATATCTCTATTAAAAGTCAAAATATAAGAATATACTCTTTCTTGATCACATACTGTCTTGTCAGACACTCATGCTTTTTGTTGACAATTTTAATACCCTAATTGATTTGGCTATTAATGGCAATATTTAGTGAAAAGGACTGAAATGGTATGGCTATATTTGTTAGTCTCGATAGTTCTACAATGTAGTAATCAAGAGCTTGGCTATTTGGGAAAATGATTGAAATGGCATAATTAAAAGAGCTATTAGGGGAAATGACTGATGAAATAATTACATTTATTAGTCCCAAAATTAAAATGGCTATTATTTTGGGTATCACCCTGGCATCAACAGTTATGCATTGTAATTTATCAAGAGCATGACAATACATATGAAGTGAAAGTCAGTTGTTTAGGAATAATTTCTTGAAGTTTAAGTAAATTGAACATTTCCAAACGCCTACTCTTATATCAAATGCTTGTCATCCAGGAAAACAAAGATATTTTGGGAGATGGTTATGAAGGTGATGTTCTTGGGGAAGCAACACCCGATGTTATAGTCAGTGAATTCGTATGTTTCTTCTTTTCTAACTTCCAAGTAAATGTTTATTCTGTTTATTGACATATTCACTTATAATTATAGTCATTTGGTTTCACATGAATTTTAAATGTTACATTCCAAATATGTTAAGGGGTTGTTAGTTTGTGTTACATATAAGGAATTAATTGTAAAAGCATTTTTTTATTCTTTTATGATAATTGATTTTTCTTAAATATAAAGCCATATCATCGAGCTTTTATTTTTAAATCTTATCCAAGTACACCTAGATAGCGTGGCAACTCACCTTACCATTGAGGTCAAAAGGGAATGGGTTAACAGATTATTATTATTTATTCAAATGTCAAACATTCAGGTTTGAAGAACATTCAAGACATGAAAATTGAATTAGAAACAACTCAGAAATTGAAAAATATAGCAAAGAACTTAACTCTTAAAGACCAAAGCTCTTGATACCAAATGATGAACCTCCATGGCTATGGTTGGGCGTGAAACTTGCAACCATGAATGGATGGAGAATTGGCAGCAGAATGGAGCAGCTCTAAGCATGGAAGACAAGGTGTTTCAATGGAGGAAAATGATCTAGAGATTGAGAGGAAGAGAAGAGAGGTTAGGCCAACTCTTCAAGGGTTTTAGGCTATGCAAGATGTGCTAACCTAGAAAAGAGCTCAAGCAAGTGTGGGCTGGAAAATTTTCAGCACTTCACTATATTCATTCAAGCCAAATTTCAAGCTGAATACATGAATTTATAGCCTCCCAAGTCAGCCAACTTGGAAAGTGAGTGGAAAATTCAAATTTAAAATTCCTAGATGTAAAACAACCAGTGGCCATGTGACACTTGTCAAGTGGTCAAAAGAAGGGGATGGCAATGGTGGATCTTGTGTCATGTGTCAAGTCACACTTAAAGCATTGAGGACATACACAAAGTGTGAGGGTGGACGTTACATGCTTGCTCTTGATGTCCTAAATTGCCCAGGGTTTCAAGTGGGCTTAAATAAAGTCCAATTTGAAGTTCTAGGTGACTCTGTGCATTATTTTTGCTTCTACTGTGAGTCCAAAATACAAAGCCCAAAAGAAAAATAAGGAGGCCCAGTACATGGCCCAAAAGGGAAAATTAAACTACACTACTATTTACAGAAAAATCAATGGCTCAAGTTGATAAGAGCTTTATTATGCCGGATTCAGCTGAGTTCTACTCTTCTTGGATTCTTCTGGCAATTGCCCTTGTGGTTGGGCCTTTATCAAGGGCTCTTCTATATAGACATATGCAAGTGGCCTAATAATAGGAATGGATAGGTTCTAATACCATCTTAAGACATGGATTTATTCTAAAACACAGGCGGCTTATAAAATGAGATATATATTTATTCATATACTATAATTTAGTCTTATTTCTAGTTGATGTAGGATCTCTAATAAAGTATTTTGATCATATTCCTAGACGATGCAAGTTCCTACAATTTCATACTCCTAGCCTTATAAGGCTTAGCATTGCAAAAGATACTCCATTCTTCTAGATTTTTTTTTTATAAAACGCATGTTGGGCATCACTATGAAACTTTAGAATCCCAACTAGATTGACATCCAAAATTTGACAATTATATGCCATTATATGAGAGTCCATAACGTAAACAAAGAAAAAGGAGTATGAAAAACATGGGGATCACATCAAAATCCATGCCACATGGAAATAAAAACTGAAACAAAACCAAGCGACCTCAACAAGAACTAACGCATAAGAACAAGGTAACACATAGCACCCAACACTTAGCCAAACCTAAACTCAAGAAGACCATGTCTATTCCTAAAGAAATAAAAACTCAGATATGGAGAAGGTATTATTAATAAAGTTTCCTTCTTTTCTCACTTTCTTCCTAGCCTCTGGTTGGATGTAACCTTGGTCTATGTTTGTCTTCAGTTATTTTCAATGAAGATAAAGATGTTACATATGTTTCTGATTTTTCTTTTTTGGGTGTTTCATTGGAGACTAAAGAATCTTCATAACATGAATTTAATTATGAAGAGTAAGAAATACATGTCAGATGTGATTACCTACTCCTCCTTTCGAGTCAGTTCTATGATGGCTAATTCATTGACAGCCAGGGATGAAAGGAAGGGGCTTCCAAGCTTTGAAGCACACCCTTACAATTTTGTCATGTGTCCAATATTTGCATTAATTGTAGTTTCATAATTTCACACCTAGCAACTATAAATGTCTAGTTTTGCCTAAAAATGTCTAGTTTTGGAACCTAGCAACTATAAATGTCTAGTTTTGCCTAAAAATGTCTAGTATTGGCACCTAGCAACTATAAACATTAACTCAGCTCCTGTAATAGCATTTGTGCGTGTATCCTACGGGTCTAACATCATATGTATTCACTGTTTTACATAGTATTGTATTCTTCAGCAATCTATCAAAATGGGCTATTTTTTAATAGTAACTGACATATTCCTTTTAAGAATCTAGAGGTGGTCTTTCTTACATGTTCACCATTCCCAACCTTGATGTATCAGTTGAAGGGTGAGAAGGAGCTTATTGAGAAGTTGTTGCAAACTGAAATAAATATATTCCGCTCAATCAGAGATGGAAGTGCTCTGATGCAGCATATGGAGGATTTCTATTACATCACGTTACTAGAGGTACAGTGCAATCTCATAAAACTATTCAATGTCTTACTTGTCTAATTCTTCCATTGTGCTATTGTCATTCTTGTTTAGCTTTACAGGTAATAAAGTAGCTCGGATGTTTTTGTTTTTGGGAAGTAGTCTATTATAATAGTTGTAGAAATATAAGCTAGATATTCATATGAATGAATACTTGTGTCACGAGCACAACAAAAGAACATATTATATATAAACTGTACAATACATTACTTAGAGATGGGCCTAGGCTCTTATAATGAAAATACATATAACAATTGTAACATTAAAAGAGTGAAATATACAAATTGAAAATTTGTCTTTTACTGCATTATTTTTTTGATGAAAAAAAAAAATTCTTTAAGAACTAAGAAATGCATATTTTGATATTCGTTATGGTCTTTTAACAAATTTGTCATTCAGTTTAGGTGTACAATAAACACCTTTCAATACTCTTATATTTTGATCACTAATGAATGTGCTTATCCTGCAAGTATTATGTTTTAATTCATACAGTACAGCACGTTATTTCATGATTGGTTATATGGTACCTCGAGATATGAAAATGCATAAAGATTAAAGATGTATTACCTAAATTATAGGTAGGAGATTGGGTATATCTCCTCAGTTCCGTTTTCTTCTTCATCCGTGAGGATAAATAATCATAATAGAAAGATATGGAAGTTATGTTAGTCCTCCAAAAATAGAAGTTTCGTCAATTCGGACCTCCAGGAAATTAGCTTCAATTTGGTCTTTCAAATTATGGAAGTGGAATGAAAATTGTCCTTTTATTTTTTACCATGATGACGCTAATGGAACATTTGGATTAGAGGCTAAATAGAGGCAATTTGCTTACTAGAACCAAATTGACGTCCTTTTTCTACCATTAAAGATCAAATTGATGTTCAACTTTGATTAGAGGACCAAATTAACTTCAGTTGTATCTTAAGGGGACTAAAATAGGTGTTGATTCATTTTTCTAATGATTTCATTATGCAGTTTCCTTTTCTTACTAGTAATTCTTTCATTTTTTTTATCTGTTATTAATGTTTTGTACTGCGTTATTATTTAATTCAGAATGTAAGATCAAATTACCAAGCAGTCCCAAGGTCAGAACAAGATCAAAACTATAGCTTATAATGATCCGACAAGGGTTTGCGAAGGCTGGCCAGCTTCAGTCTCCCGTACCCGACTAGAAGTATACTTGATACAGTTGTATATAGGTATTGAGAACAGCATTCTTATGTATTTAATTTGAGATCGCTTGCAGACTTGCAGCCAATTCTTTTGTGGTACAGTAGACTGTACTCTGTTAGCTAACTGTTATATATACATTTTATTTACCTTTTTAAAAAAAATTTAAGATAATCATTTTGTTGGATTGCAACACAAAAAGCTGTTTCTTGGAGCTACTGTTAGATGACTGAACCTTGTTAGTTATTAGTATTTCATTGACTCAACTTTGCTATATTTCAACTTGAATGATAAGCTGCAGCTGTAATTGCTTCACATAATTAAACATAAGCATCATCTCGGCATATCCTGAATTTCCTTTCTGGAACTAGTGTAACGGGAGTGGACCTATTCTGCTAAAAAGAATTATATGGCAGTGTTACAATCTCACTATTTTTTTTTTTACAACTATTTTTATAACAGACATTATTTAATGCTAATGGAATTTAATGAAAGGTTAGGATCCTCTGCAGTACTCCCTGTGTAATGTGTTCTATAGGAAACGGATTTCATTTAGTTTTTTAATTTCGTTATAAAGTTTTATAATGTTAGTCATTTTCCAGAACTTGTAAGAAGAGAGTAAAACTTGTTATTTATTTTTTTCAACATTAATTTTTGTGGCCATATTTGGCATAATTAATATTCTCGGGAAGAAGATTTTCTGTTTTATTAATAAAACCTACTTGAATTGGCAGCCAAGAAAACGGTAGCAATGCGGTATGTCGTGTATATTTTCCAAATGGAGCCGATAAGGAATGGTGAGTTGCTAGAGACTAATATAACATTTACGACATTATTTATCATAAAAATTGAAAAGAAACGAAATCCTCATTCTGGCAAACAGGGTCAACGAATCAAACTATTGAAATATGTTATGTATATACATTTTTTTATAATAAATGTTCATTTTTACAATTTTAATATGCAATAATAATTGTGGTTATTATATGTTTTTATTTTAATAAATAACTACAAACATATTAAACATTAAATTATTACGTGTACTTATATATATGTGCTTAAATAGTTATAATAAATCTTAAATAATAATGATATATTAGTTTTTTTTTCTTATAGCTAGTCATTTTTTAAAATGAAAAATACATTTAATGCTTCTTCAAATCTTAAATATTCTGTAGTATATAAATATTTAAATATTATAAAATAATACTGAATATTATATTAACATTTAAATAAATTCTAGTGATCTTTTAAAAGAGTTTAGTATATTTTTGGTGAATTGATTTTGATGTTTATAAAATTTATTATTCACTTTTTAGTTCTTATAAAATAAATAAAAATAATAATGTTACTCGTTATAAAATGAATAAATATTCATTTTAATCCTCCAAAAATATTTTTCTTTTATTTTCATTATTCCAAAATTTGAAATCACTGATTTGGCCTCTAATCCTGACACTATTAAAAACTATTTGAAATGATAATTTGATCTTTTGTTCAAAACATGAAGAGTTGACAAGTATCCCATAATACTATAATCAATAACAACTTCAAATTTTAGAGGAACTGAA
>Ga0209700_109815_pt1 | contig 10627 bp, 6 predicted proteins | sample SiratroredBW_FD_187528 | JGI IMG/M metagenome (GOLD analysis project Ga0209700, IMG submission 187528) | Root nodule microbial communities of legume samples collected from California, USA - Siratro red BW (SPAdes) (version 2) | ecosystem: Host-associated > Plants > Roots > Nodule | place: USA...
TCTCTTTCTCCTTCTCCCTCTGTCACAAACATTTTCTGGGTTACTCTCTGTGTAATCAATAGTTTGAGGAGTTGACTGGATATAGCTTATACCACTACCCTATGTTTATCTTCATGTAAAGTTGTCTCCTTTTTTTTTTTCTGGGTGGTGAAAAAATATTTGTTTTATTGTTAACCTATATAATTTTGCAATTGTAATTTTTTTTCTATTTGATTGTGAAATTGTAATCGATTCTGAGAGGTGTTGATCATGCATCACACACACTCTTTCTGGGTTCACTTTCTATGTAATCAGTAGTTTAGAGAGTGAACTGCTTATCTTATACTATTTCCCCAAGTTAATCCTCATGTAAAGTTAGCTGTTTTTTTTGCTCCATAGTTAGGTCTGGAATTTCAATTTTGATTTATGTTTTACTGTTAAGATGACTGAAAGTTTGTGTTTTGCTGAAGGGGGAGTGAGAAGAACTTGCTAAGCTTGGAAAATTGGTAACTTTTGCTTTGAACTTGAGTGTGTGATGGAGATTTCTTCCTTATATGGCTTGAATGTTTGGAGGGCATGTGCAAATATGAGAGTTTGGACCCTTTTCTTACTCGTGCTGCTGCTGGAGGCTGGTGTTGTGTGTTCTAGTTCTGATTACTTGGTTGGTCTTGGAAGCTATGACATTACAGGCCCTGCTGCTGATGTTAACATGATGGGGTATGCCAACACCGGACAGACTGCATCCGGAATTCACTTCAGGCTACGGGCTCGTGCTTTCATTGTTGCAGAGCCAAAGGGGAAGCGGGTAGTGTTTGTGAACCTTGATGCTTGCATGGCTTCACAGATTGTGAAAATCAAAGTAATGGAGAGGTTAACAGCAAGGTACTAGCAGTGTTTAATTCAGTTATCAAGAGTTACTGTGACAAAAGAAATTGGGGTATCTTGAGAAATTCGATTCAGAGAGTAAAATAAGCAATCTTAATCACTGATGAGAAAAAAATGGTTGATATTACAGACACATACATAACAAATTATGATTCTACTAGAATATCAATTGTTGATTTTTTTTTCATCAAAGCCTGAAATAGCTTATTTTACATTTACTTGCTTTAGATGAATGAATCAAATCCGTGTAAGATATTTTGATCTCAGTAGTTGTGTGATTGAAGTACTATTTTCATTTTGTTTGACAGATATGGTGATCTATACACTGAAAAGAATGTAGCCATTAGTGGAATTCACACTCATGCTGGTCCTGGGGGTTATCTGCAATATGTTATTTACATTATAACTTCTTTTGGATTTGTGCATCAGTCCTTTGAAGTCCTTGTCGATGGCATTGAAAAATGTATTATCCAGGCCCATGAAAATCTCCGCCCAGGATCAATATTTGTCAATAAGGGTAAGGGATACAATTTTCATACTCTCTTCCTTCCTAGGCCTTTATGTACCATGTACAAACATGCGATCCCACACACAGCTTTTATATCAATTCTAGATCAATACTAGATCTCCATCGTTGTACTAGTTTTGTTGTAGTATGAAATCACAGGATAAAATGATTACTGCTGATCCTTTTTCCTATCTTTAGGTGAACTTGGATGGTAGTAACTTATCTTATACTTGCAGGAGAACTCTTAGATGCTGGTGTAAATCGCAGTCCCAGTGCTTATCTAAATAATCCTGCTGCAGAGAGAGGAAAGTATGAGTATAATGTTGATAAAGAAATGACTCTCTTAAAATTTGTTGATGATGAATGGGGACCTGTTGGATCCTTCAATTGGTTTCCTACTCATGGAACATCAATGAGTCGCACAAACTCCTTAATTAGTGGGGATAATAAAGGTGCAGCTGCACGATTCATGGAAGATTGGTTTGACCAAAAAGCTGATGAAAAAACTGATCCTGCTAAATTTGAAGATGGTGCTTTGCCTCGAAAAATCTCAAATATAATTCCTACCCTTCACACTAATAGTAAGATGCTTATACTTATAATGCTTTACTTTGTTTGATTGATGTTATGTAACTTGGTCAGCAGTAGTAAGAGATCTGAAAATAACAAATGAATAATGTTTATATTCTCATTTAAAATTCATTGGTGCAGAACACGAATTACTGGAAATTGCTACCTCCTTTCAGTCTTCTCCTGGTAGATCAGCAACCAAAAATTTGAGTGTTTCTAAACGTGTGAGAGGTGCTCAAAGGAACGATGACAAACCTAGATTTGTGTCTGCATTCTGCCAATCAAATTGTGGAGATGTTAGTCCAAATGTGCTTGGAGCATTTTGTATAGATACTGGATTACCGTGTGACTTCAATCATAGTACATGTGGAGGCAAGAATGAATTATGCTATGGCCGAGGACCCGGGTAATTATTTATTACATACTCTGCACAAGTGCATGGAAATGTTATCTAACCTTTGGAATTACTAAATTGCTTCCCATAATTTATGTGATAGCTACCCAGATGAATTTGAAAGTACACGCATTATTGGAGAAAGACAGTTTAGAAAAGCAGTAGATCTTTTTAATGCTGCGGATGAAGAGATTGAAGGGGAGGTTGATTTTCGACATGCGTATATAGATTTCTCCGAACTCGAGGTAACCATTTCTGATGAAGGAGATTCTGAGGTTGTAAAGACATGCCCTGCTGCAATGGGGTTTGCATTTGCAGCTGGAACAACAGATGGACCTGGAGCTTTTGATTTTACACAAGGTGATGATAAGGTAATCATTTTTTCCTATAGCATTGTCCTAGACAGTAGTCTTAAAATACTTGTTTTTGTCTATGCTTATTATTTGTTCTGATATGTGTCAGGGCAATCCTTTCTGGAAGCTGGTGCGTGACTTGCTTAAGATACCAACCAAGGAACAAATAGACTGTCATCACCCCAAACCCATTTTGCTAGATACTGGTGAAATGAAGAAACCATATGATTGGGCTGTAAGTTATTCATGAATCCTTTCCCTTGGTTCAGTTTAATTATCTCTTCTGTGTTGGTTGAATAAGGACTCTCTTCATGTTTATGTTAACTTTGCAGCCTTCAATACTTCCAATTCAGATCATTCGAATTGGGCAATTGGTCATTCTTTGTTTACCAGGAGGTACCAACTTGTCTCCTGGTCTCTTTTTTACTGTATTATGCTATTGTTGGAATCTCTACCCTTCATGTTCTCAACTGTTGTTTCGATTATAACAGATAAGTACATCTAAATGAAAAATAAACATGGCTAGATGTTGTTGTTGATTTGCTTTAAAATCTAAATTTTATTGAATAACTATTCTTGTACTTTTTGCAACTCAAAGCTGACTGGACATTAGATGCTTTTCTCTTTCGCTTCTAATATATCTGTATAAATATTTTGAGATAAAATGCAATCTAAATGTATTTCCTAATATGTTCTACAATTTAATCTGTTGAAAAACTACTTGTGGTCGCTCCTAGCCTGCCTAAGTTGCAGCTTCTTTTGGGGGTTTCTCAATTTGCAACCTCAAAGGGGGTGTTTAGCACTACATTGACTAGTGATACGGGTAAAATAGAGTATCTAAATAGAGTGCAAATTTCATCTTACTGATCGGTTTTGTAAGATTGATTTAAACGTTAATCTATATTCAAAGATAGTAGTAGAAACTATCCTAGATTCATTGTTGATCCAGTTCTAATTGTCACACTCTAGGTTGGAAGTCTTCTATGTGAAGGGGAGCGTTGGAAAGCCGCCTTAATTGTGGTTGCTGAATAGCAACCTCAAGGGTGGTGGTTTATTCCCACATTGACTTGTAACATGGTTAAAATAGAGGATATATAAATAGATTGCAAACCTTACTTTAAAATTCATTTTGTGAGGTTATATTTTAAGATAAAATCCAATTTAATGTGAAGAAGCTTATTAACAAAAGTACTTAATTTCATACTAATTAAAAATGTTAGTTAATGTTTTTAATTTTCTTCATCTCATAAAATAGACGAGTACATTTTATAAACTACCCTTAATCATATTTATTAGAGATGATACACAGGTTTAAACATTAAGACACTTTTGAAAGAGTAACGTTGAATATGGTTAAGTTACTTGGTATTTTCGTATATCCATGTTCACCAAACTTAATCACTTTCTTGCTTATATTTAAGTTTAGAGAGAGTATCATTAATAGATTTGTTCAAAATTAGCTGTTAGTGACCTTAAAATTGATAATTGGCATGGGAGCTTATTCGTCGTTACTCATTACCATTAACAGATTTGTTCACATCAAAGTGGTTAAAGCTTAACACTTACTAGTCTCTGAGGTAGGGGAGTGTAATTAAAGCTTCTCTAAAGGGAGGAAAGTGTGATTAACTTAATTATATTTCATGGTTATTGTTTTTAGCGTGGAAATTGATGGTTGTTTATATATTCATTTAAGTGTTTGTGGAACAACTTATTTTGGTCCTCATGTTCTTTTTGGTGCTTCATACTCATTGTTTTCATTTGACAGAATTCACAACAATGGCTGGGAGGCGTCTTCGTGATGCAGTGAAGGCAGTGCTAACTAGTGAAGAGGATTTTGAATTTGATGACATTTACATTGTTATAGCAGGGTTATCTAACACTTATTCACAGTACATCACTACATATGAAGAATACCAGGTGCAAAGATACGAGGTCAGTTCTAAGAGCATGAAACTCACAACAAATATTTGAAATTTCTTAGATTACCCTTTAGCAAGGACAAATGAAACATAGACAAAAGTTTGTTTTTAGTGATCCAAAATTCTTAATCACAAAAGATAGATGGAAACAGACATTGACTTTTTTGACAATTTTTTGAAAATTTGTTCCTACTTCTGTCATATGCTAGAGCCAGATTAAACATTTCATTGTGCACACTTTTGGGAAAATCCGATGCTAGAGCTAGACTAAACATTTTGTACACTGTTGGGAAAATTCGAGAGAAGAAACACTGGAAAGACAAACAAGAATGAGAATCGAGCCAAACTCACACAAAAAAATGATACCACCTTTAACCCAAAATCTTAAGACATTGAGTTTGTGGGTTTTCGTTTTTATATGTTGTTCAACTTTCTCATTTCTACTCAATACAGAACTAGACTCACACTTGGATACGTAACACACTTGTGTTCATATGTGCTAACATGCAGATGCATCTGGATAATATTACTGTGAAAATAACATTTTTTAGTAGCTATTCTATATAACTTTCTGACTTCAATTTTCTTGTTGTCAGGGTGCTTCTACACTATATGGCCCCCACACACTGAGTGCATACATTCAGGAGTTTAAGAAACTTGCCGCAGCCCTCATCAACGATGAACCGGTAGAACCTGGTCTTCAACCCCCTGATCTCCTTGAGAAGCAAATAGGCTTACTTCCACCAGTTGTGGTGGATGGAACACCCCTTGGAGTAAATTTTGGGGATGTTTGTGCTGATGTACCGCAGAACTCCACCTTCAAAAGTGGTGACTTGGTGACAGCTTCATTTTGGTCTGCTTGTCCTCGCAATGATCTTATGACTGAAGGCACCTTTGCACTGGTGGAGTTTCTCCAAGAAAGTGATGTTTGGATTCCTGCATATGATGATGATGATTGGTGTCTGCGCTATAAGTGGTCAAGGCCTTCCAAATTCAGTTCAAGGAGTAGAGCAACATTGGAATGGAGGATACCACAGGATGTGCCTCATGGTGTATACAGATTTAGACATTTTGGTGCTGCAAAGGGTTTGTTTGGATCAATTCATCACTTTACAGGTTCATCCAGTGCCTTTGTAGTAGCCTAAACTAAAAATGAGAGGCTTGTTGTTGCAGCCATTACTATAATTATGAGTTGTTTTGCTTAACTTTTAACAAAATCATTTCAATCCTAATGAAGGTTGATTCAACTATGATCATCTTTATCCTTTTTCCCACAAATTCTACAGCTAACATTATATTTGCTTCCCCTGTTTGGTATTAGTAGAATGAAATTCATCCAGTGTATACCATATCTCTGGTATAAAAGGTATTATATACAGTCTATCATGTAACATATTGTAAATATTTTACTTTTATTATAAATGAAGGAGGTCTATTTCAATAGTTTGTTTTAACTATACAATATTTGTAAGTTTTTATATATTAAATATCATTTTTACAAATTCTTCCGATTTAACGTATGGTATTTAATTAATTTTGTGACATCGTATAATTATAATTATTGTTATAATTATAGAAATAAAAAAATTGATTATTAAGAATATTTAAATTTATAGGAATATTTTTATTTATTCTTATATCATATATTTGTTATTAGGTAATATAAAATATCTTCTATTTATTTTATATTTTTTTTTCAAAATAAATAAAACACATGATTTTTTAGAATTTAACATGATGTCTAGAGTTTTTTTTTTCTGAAGTATATTGGTTTAAACGTAATTATATATATTATTTTAATGAATTAACATAAGTTAAATAAATATACTTTTAATAAATTAAAAAATATATTATTTTAAAATAAAATTTAACATAATAAATATTAGATTATTTAAATAATCAAACTTAAATAAATTTGAAAGAAAATTTCAAAATTTAAAAATACATTAACTATCTCGATTGTATTAAATTAAAATAAGTTTCATGATGATTTTTTTTTCTAAACATATTAAGATACGTTTGATTGATAAACATATTAAGATACGTTTGATTGATAAAATATAATAACTAAAATATATTCTTTTATTTTGTCACTATCCTATAATAGTTTAGACTGCGGTAAGGGTGAAAAGAAATAAAAGAAAGAGGAAGAAAAGGGAAGGTAAAATTGTTTCAGTTGAAGGAAAGTTAGTGAAAATGAATGAAAAGATAGTACATGATTTGATTGATGTTGTATAATATTTTTTTTTTATATTAATATATTTAAAAACTAATTTGTAAAATAATTTCAAAAATAATTTAATATAAAAATTAACTTTTAAAAATATAACTAAAATAAAATTTATATAAAATAAAAATTATTATAAAAACATATATTAATAAATATTAAATTATTTCACTTTATGCATTGTTTAGTTATTTATTTTATTATTATATATTAATGAAATATTAATAGTATAGTTATATACAAATTACCAATATTTACAATTTAATTAATTATATAAACATAAAAATAATAAAATAATTTAGAAGTGTGTTATTTTTTATGTTAACATAATTAAAAAATAATTCAAAATTATTAAAATCATTTAATTTATTTTTTTAATACTTTTTATTTTATTATAAAACACGTAAATATTCAAATGATGATTGATTATATAATAGATATATCCGATTATTTTTGGATTGTGGCAGTTTTTATTTTTTTTATTTTATTTTTTTCAAATCTTCTCATTTGAACGTGGAAAGTTTATGTTATGAAATTCTGTTTGTTTCTGGTATGTTTTTTCACTTTATAAATCCTTAATTTCTACACTTTTTCTTTTTCTTTATAATATAATAAGATAACGCACATCTTTATATATATAGTTAAAATATTTAAAACGAAGTTATAATAATAATCTCGATGCATAAATTTAAATTATAATAATAATTAAAATATTTAAATTAAATTATAATACTAGTTAAATTTTGATACATAAATTTTAGTTATGGTAATAAAATTAATTTTTATCATTCAAATATATTTGAAAAAATAATATAGTAGGTTATACAACTGATTTATAATTTAATAAAAGTTCACGATATAAATAAAATAGGTCTAACAGTTCGTTAAACAATCTATATTAAAATATTTTTAATTTGAGTGTGAGACGATAAGGATCAAAGTTCCTACTTCATTATAAGTTAAAGGCGAAGAATTATGATTATAATTATTGATTCCATATCATGTATAGTACATCTACTGAAGAGTTCACAATTAGATCCAACAGATATAAAAAAGGTAAACATTAGAGTCATAGAGAAAATAAAGCCTACATAATATCAGCACAAGAAGTCCAAATAGGGAAAAATTAAAACTACATATTATGAGCATAAGCTAAAGCCAGAACATATAGATTTATTTTATATATTATTTTTAATATTATTTACAATATATTTTAATTGACAGTGTAATTTGTTATTCTGCTTCAAAATTATATTGACATTTTAGTTAAAATTATATTAAGCTTTTAATGTCATTTGTTACGCCCATTTAATTTTAAATTTTTCATTTATCATTTTATGTGTAATTTAATAACAACTATTTGAACTAAAATACGTATTATTTTTTACAAATTTAACTTAAGTACATTTTGAATAAATAAATTTGAATATTTATAATTGTCAAAATAGTTACTAGAGAAAATATTTAATAAATTAAGTTAATTGTCATATTCTACATCATTATTCATAAGAGATAAATTTATTACTTGTCTTAATTTTAAATATGAAATGTGAAATATCTAGCCATATTTATGCAAGTAAATTATGACCTTTCTTAAATATGATGTAGGTTAACAAAGACACAATTTCATCATCATTCATGTTTAGTAGTATTTAGTTATGACATGCATGAATTTGATTTTAAAAAATCTTATCTAAATCTAAATAATTGAAATTAAATTAAATTCAAATTCAGTCCACATCTAAAAAGTTAGATTGAAATTAAATCCAAGTATGTATTTTGTAAAAAAAAAAAAAAACTAATTTAGATTTTATAGGTCTAAATATGAATAATAGGATTGTATTATTCTATTTTAAATTCACATTTTCTAGAATAAAGTTTGAATGTTTATAATATAGTTTATTCAAGTTTAAAATTGGATATTGTTTTTAGGGTTTAGTTATGAAAAAAATTCAATTTTTATGAATTTTTTGTGCACTTTTATAAGTAAATTAAATTATCATATCTTTCCCTTACATTTTTAGTCAATGAATTTGAATAAAAAATTGGTAAATTGTTACTAAATATAAGATTATAATCCTTTTAATGTAGTATATTTTGTCTATGTCGCTTCAAATAGAACTTCAACTATCTCATAAATAAAGTATGTTAAACACAATTTTTACAATAAAAAACATAAATAACAGATGAAATAAAATATCACGTCACAAAAGTTTGAATATTTTTGTTTTTACTTGTGAATAACAATTGTGTATATAACAGTTCATGTCAAAATTTGTCATCCTTCCAGTTATTATTCCAAATAGAAATTTAGTACTGTGAAATAGTAAGTCATATTTATCTAAATAAATTCCTACCTTTCTTAAAATTATAATACAGGTTAACAAAGACACAATTTCATCATCATTCATATTTTGTAATATTCAGTTATGACATACATAAATTTAATTTAAAAAATATCTAAATTTAAATAATTGAATTTGAATCAAATTAAATTCAAATCTAAAAAATGGATTAAAATTAAATAAAAATATATATTTTGCAAATAAGATTATATCCCTTTTTCATAACCCTTTATAATCATGATGCTCCCTCCTCCTGTCACAGTAGTCAAGGCATTTCCCTTACCCACCCAAATTAGATTGACCTAACAATATTTTATAAGTAAGAAAAAAAATTGCTGACATATAGTCATATAACATAGACTTGTACTTGCACTTTGTCAAATTTTTTTATTGGCGCAACATAATTTTTATAATAATATTTCTTCTCATAACGTTTTATAATCATTTTATTCTATAATTTAATTTATAACCATTGGTTCTGCCACCTCCAGATGGAAGGGCACTTTTAACATTTTCAGATCTTATCACTTTTCATAACCCTTTTATGATAATTTTTATTCAATAATTTAATTTATAACGTTTAGTTCTGAGAACCTTTCTCCAGGTCAACCTTTAAGTCAGAACTTGTTATATTCTACATCATCCTTATAAATAATAAAGTTATTACTTGTTTTAAAATTTTAAATGTGAAATATCTAGTCATATTTATGTAAATAAATTATAATCATTTCTTAAAATTATGATACAGGTTAACAAAGACACGATTTCATTATATTCAAGTTTAGTATTTAATTATGACGTACATGAATTTAATTTTCAAAATTTTATTTAAGTCTAAATAATTAAAATTAAATTTAGTCCAAATCTAAAAAAGTGGATTCAAATTAATTCAAAATATATATTATGTAAAAAAGCGTTTAGATTTTATAGATCTAAATCAGAACAATAACATTGTATTACTCTATTTTAAATCTATATTTTCTAGAATAAAGTTTGAATGTTTATAATTTGGTTTATTTAAGTTTAAAATTTGATATTTTTTCAAATTTAACTTTTAAGAAAAATTTATTGTACTTTTACAAGTAAATTAAATTATCGTAGTTTTCCTTTGCATATTTAGTCAATAAATTTAAATTTATAATTGTTTTTAAATATAAAATTATAATCCTTTCAATAGTATATTTTGTGTATTTCACTTCGATTATAATTATATATATATATTAAACATAATTCTCATAATACAATAAACATGACAAATGATGAAATAAATACCACTTTACAAAAATTCAAAAATATAAGTCATAATCTACTATTTCAAAAAAAAAAAAAAAAACTCTGCAAAATTACAATATAGATTAACTTATACATCTTTCAGTGTGTTAAAATATCTCTGAAGAAAAGAAAATGCAGAAAATTTCTTACAGTCTATAGGTTTGTATACATATAA
>Ga0209700_109816_pt1 | contig 10625 bp, 4 predicted proteins | sample SiratroredBW_FD_187528 | JGI IMG/M metagenome (GOLD analysis project Ga0209700, IMG submission 187528) | Root nodule microbial communities of legume samples collected from California, USA - Siratro red BW (SPAdes) (version 2) | ecosystem: Host-associated > Plants > Roots > Nodule | place: USA...
AAAAAAAAAAAAAGATGATTTATGATTTTGTTGAATCTTTTCTAAATATTTGAGATAAATTTTTATAATTGTATTTTAACATATCGTACTCTTAATTATAATTACTTCATGTTAGTATAAGAAAAATGAAACTTACCTACTGTGAAAATTCGTATGTAATATCCAACATTAATAAGTAAATCAAAGTTATTTACGAATTAAATATGAAAAATATTTACAAGTAAATCTCTCATGGGTAACAATTACTTACAAATTATTTAAGTCTATAGGTAATTTTATATGGATAGATCCACAAGTAAAGTCCGGAAGTAATTACGTATGATCATATTCGTAGGTAATTACTTATGGATATACATGAATCAGATCCATAAATAATCTTATATAGATCAGATCTGTAAGTAATGACATTGTATCTATACTTTAATATGATAGAACTTGATATTCAAGTAGTAGTAAAATAAAATAAATGGTACTAAATTATAGCACAAATAATAATAAAAAAATTGAACGATAATAACTCAAAGAATTATATATTATGTAAATCATAATAATAGAAATTCAAACATAATAAAAAAATCAATAATAATAATAATAATAATAATAATAATAATAATAATAATAATAATAAAAATATCTCAACGTGTGTCTTATTGAAATATCTGAGTATTGTGTATAAAAATGTGTTAACAAACTAATAATCAGTGTAATCACAGGACGAATTATATTGTTGATTCTCTTGTTCGTCTTGTGGTTGTTCATTATCATGCTAATGATTATATTGGTGACCATCTAGTTGTTAAGAAAAATTCATATGTAATTACATATAGATCTAAATTCCTATGTAATTACATAATCTGTAGGTAATAATTACTTATAATTTTTTTTGTAAGTAACAGATCCGTAAGTAGTGTCAAATTTACCTGAGGATTAGATTCCATATGTAATTAACTATGATTTTTTCGTAGATAAAATGCAGAAGTAAAATTCGTAGATAAAATCCATATGAAATAGATCCGTAGGTAATGCTAAATTTACCTATGGATAAAAATTTGTATGTAATAACCCATAGGTAAACTGAGAATTTCTTGTAATGTATAGGACTACATTAATAAATGTCTGGATGGACTGGAATTGAGAGCTCATATAACGAATCTGCTCCTTACTAATTACAAGTCGTTGTTTAAATGTCTTGTAAATCAACTTGTTGACTAGAGTATGTTTGCGTCTATTACATGTAACTTTCAACAAACTTATCGTGAGTATCAACATGTATGACTTCATACACTCGTCCCTTATATCTTCCACTTGTAGCCTCTAACCAACATCGTCCTTAATCTTTCCTCCTCAACATGGTCTAGGGGAGTGCATGTGTTGACCATGATCGGTCCAAATCCAAAAATTAGGCATGAAACCGCAAGTCATTCCTCTAAAATCCTTGTACAATCACACATACTACATGGACACCGAATTCCCCTGTCATCGCGATAACAATCTTGTTTTCAAGCTTTGGTTATAAACTCTTCAATTCCCAATATAAAAGACTATTTCAAAGAACCTCTTCCTATGTGAGACCTCCTGTCATACATCAATCCACGATTTGATGGAAAGTGATCATGTTTTGTATATGCAATAATTGACAAATCCAATTTTTAAACAAGGTTTCAAACATTGAAAATATTGTTATAAATTGTATTTGTAAGATAAATGTTAGAATAAACCTGATCTTTGTTACATATAAAGATGTAAGAGTTGGTATTATATGGTTGTATGCACAGACGACCAAGTCGTAACAGAACAAACTCTACCTAATTCATCCATATCTGGATTAAATAAGTCATTAAAATCTGGCTTATGTTTTGGTTGGGCACAATTATGCTACTACAACCTTTTCTATCTTAAGTATAGTATTATTTTCACTGCTAACCAACCATCCATTAAGTGTGTTTGGGGCCTCACTCTATTATAAAACCACATTGCTTCTTTCCAATACTCACCACACAACAAACTTTTGTTATCCCTTTTCATTGCTTCTCTAATGTGTTTTGTGAGTTATATGAGTTGAACTAGAAAAGGAGATGGGTATAGGAAGAGGCAGTGCAGGGGCGATACAAGTTTCACTCTATTTCTTAGTGTTTCACTTTGAGATGGCTCATGTTGCCACCTAGACAATTAGAGGTTTTGGGGGTTAGACCTTCAACAATTTTGGACCTTCATGATTATTCCCTACAATCCTATGTTTATCTATATACTTGTAACATTGAATTACAACAAGAAATATTGTTTATGTTGAATTCAAGACAGACTCTATAAGGCTACACCTTTCAATTGTAATAGATTTTGTTTCTGAAGCATACTATGATGTTGGTAGCTCTAGTGTTCAACCAAAAAGTGAAGAATATCATGTGCTTAAGGTCCTTTATAAGATTTCAGATGTACATTTATAATAAAGTGATTTCATAAATTACCTTGTAGAATGTGTTATTGTCAAGTAGCTCTTTTAGTAACAAATGTTGTGTCAAACAGATTCGTCACCCTAGTGCTAGTCTGGTCGTTAAGTGCCTAAAGAACAAAATATTTTGAAAGGTTTGTAAGGTCAACAAAGTTCAAGGTCATGTTTCAAGAGATGAAAATATATGAATTTGGTGGCCTTAAGGGTGACACAAAATTTGAAAGGTTTTGTGGAATGTACAATTATTCTGATGGAATTGATTAGGTGCAACATTGAGAATTGACACTTGGAATCAGAAGAAGGAATATCAAAATCCTTGAACAAAATACTAACAAATGGTAGAATCATTATTACTAACTAAGAAATCCTCGATGACAAGCAATTTAGTCTTAAGGACCTCATAAATATTAGCACTTTTACAAAAATCTGAAAGATGACACAAAATTTAGTGAAGTTGACTAGGTATAATATTGAAAATTGTTAACATTTGACACTTAAAATAAAAAAAAGTAAAGAATATCAAAATCCTTGAAAAAAAATAATTACAATAATAGATAAAATCATTATCATTATTTACTTAGAAATTTTTAATGACAAGCAATTTAACCTTAAAAACCTCACAATTTTTCAAAACATTTACAAAAGTCTCGAACAAAGAGGTTAAAAACTCAAAAGCATAACCGTGTAATTCACTAAATATTCATGTATACTTGGAAATGGTAATATAAAAAAACTTTTATTTACATTTTCACTAATCTTACTTTCTCGTAGTTTTTTTTTCTCTCTCTCTCTTTTTCTCTAACAAAGGGATTTTGATTTTAAAAGGAACCTTTTCTGTAACTACACTCTTAGGAATAGCTATGGACGATTGTGAACATGAGACAAATACACTTTTATTATCTTAGAAGAACTATCAAGAATTATTTACGAGACAAATACACAATCTAAATTTTTTTAATAATCCTTATAGTCAAACAAACTTAACAAACTTATTTGTTATTAAATATAAATTATAAAATAAACACATAAAAAATTCTATTTAAATTACTGAATAAAGAGCAAAACACGGTAATAATCAATACAAATAATTAAAAGAAGAAAACGCAAAATTATAGACATGAAAAAATTATAAATAATAGACATGAAAAGAAGACAAAACCCTAATAATCTGTTACAAAACCCTAATAATCACAAACAGATGAAAAATGTACTAATTATGTTAAAAGTCATTCCAACAATAGGTGAATCATTTATTATCCCAAACTTAGTATAATAAATTTTCTTTCCTAACCCAAATTTCATTCAATGGCGTGTTGTAACCTCTAAAGGAAGGAACACCCGCTCCCTCATCATGATGTTGGTTCCATTTAGGAGAAGACACCACTCCGAATAATTTTACTATCCAATACAAAAATCAAATCAAAAGAAATAAAGTGGTTTGAACGATTTTGTCGTATCCAGATATTGAATTATAAATTCCTTGATGTCAGTCCATATTGAATTTTAAAATGTAAAATATAAAGTATTCTGGATCAATCTAAAATTATATTATCTAAAAATTTAAAATCTGTTTTTATTTTTAATTCTATAGCTTTATATTATGTGATTCTAAATTAATATTGTAAAGAAATTATTTTTCTTTTATTCAAGTTTTTATGATTATACTAGATGGTGATAACATCCGAATTAACTCAAACGTGGTTAGGTTGATTCTCTTTGAGGCGGGGTGAGTTTAACAGCACCTGCTATCACAAATATGAAATACACTAAAGTTTAGTGGTTTAGAAAAATAGAACAACATTTTATATTCCGGAGTTGAACTAAACAATTTTAAGAATGAATTGATGGGATGCTATCACCTGATCATGTTCCAAAAATAAATATGAAATCGACTAAAGTTTAGTAGTTTAAAAATATATAACAGCATTTTTATATTCCGGAATTGAACTAAACAATTTTAAGAATGAATTGATGGGATGTATTATTTGGGAGAGTTGTGGAATGAATTAAAAGGCACGTAATTGCTTTTCCAGAAGATGAAGAAGAAGAAGAAGAGAGCGTTGAAAGTGCGGTTGGTAAGAGCAGAGTTTTTAGTGGTGGTAATTGTAAGTAAGTGGGGTTGGCAAAGCCAAAGAGGGTACACAAAAACCTAAGATAAAAGTTGGAAAGATTACTCTGACCAACACCAATTCCGGTTTGGTCGGTGAACAATAATCAATGAATGTGAGGTTTTGTTGTGTTCATGAGAGTTGGGGGAACACAAACCTGTGTTGTGTTGGTGTCTCCAAATAATAATAGATGGTGCCACAGCCCCAAACAAATTCAACACGTAGCATATCATAAAGCATTCATGGGCCTTTTTTTTGCTTGGGAAGGTAATGGGTGGGGCAAGGATGACCGACCCTGTTGAATTTATGCTTACACAGTTGTACCTTCACGAGTTTGGATTCCTTGTGCTGTGCTGGTACTAAAAAGACAAAGAAAGCACCATTCTTAGGGGATAAACTTCCGAGTTGTTCAAAATAATAATATACATCTTTTACTGTTTCAAGTAATTTAATTATTTTTTCGGTCTAATTACCTTTTTAACTAAAAAAGTTTTGAATAATTATAATATTATTGTGAATTATTCATAGTTAGATTGAAAATACTTTTCAAATGAGTTTCACTAATTCTTTTGCACAATTAAAATGAATTATCAATGCTTAGGTAATGACTTTGTAATTGTCCCAAAATATAATTATACATATATATATAACTCAATTGTTACCGTAACATCACACATAATTATAATCATTATACATATAACAAGGAGGTTATAAAACGAAGTATTTTAAAAGTAACAAAATTTCCACTTTCAGGTTTAGTTTTTGAACCTGCACATTCCTTCGCTATGCAACATGTTTTCACATATTTAATAAAAAAAATAAACTATCAAAACAAATATAATAATAACATACAAATTAAATAGTAAATTAAATAATAAATGAGTGATACATATATTCTATAATTTAAAATTTCTTTTATTTCATTAATCATGATCTAGGTATTAAATATCAATTAACACCTTTTGGAATCACTTGTTGTAAGTATTTTTTAACAAAAATTAATATTTTGTTTATTTTAAGAATTTTAGTATGCAAATTTTAACTTTTTGTTATTAGAGTAAGTTTAAGACATCAAATAATATGATACGTGCATGTGTTTTAGATGTATAATAAATTCTCTTTCAATTTCTCATAGTGAAATAAAGAATTATATTTTTATTAAACATATGTTTGTACTTAATACATACTATCTTAACTATGTGACTTAAACAATCAAATTCAACATACCATATAATAATCAATCAAGTATATCACTTTAAATCCATGCATAAATGTCCATATTATTAATTAATCAAAATTTTAAACATTTTTAACTATATATATATATATATATATATATATATATATATATATATATATATATATATATATATATATTACAAGAAAAAGTTAAATTACTAACGAAATATTATCTACAAAACTTTATCTGTCAGTAAAATATTATTATCAACAATTTTATCGATTTTATCAACGAATATCATCCATTGCTAAATTTATCGATGGATTTACCAGCAGATTTATCCTAAATTCATCGGTAAATTTATATACAATCAATTTACCGATAAATTTTGAATGTTTTCGATGAATTTGTCTTGTCCGTAATTTTTTTTTTAGTGCTACTTCTCAACTTTAAAAAGTATCAATTTCATCATGTAAAAGTTGTTTGAGTGATACAAAATCGTTTGAACAAAATTTAACGATAAAAAATAATTGTCAGTTAATCTCATTTTTACTTAAGTAAGAATACTTCATAAACACTTATTTACATGTCATAACATCAACATACTCTTTCTAGCTCAGTTAATTATGTTAAACTTGAAATTGTAGCATTATTACTATTGAATTTCAATTAATCACAAAATACTAAAAATCTAATAACTTAATCAATATCTACTCTAATTATCAACCTCAAAACAAATCAATCCATCTAAATCAATTTAAATGAGTAGATACCAAATAATTAACTTGCCTTAATCCATTTCTCTTCAAGGAATACTTGCTTTAGAAAAGTTAGAATACTTGCTTTAGAAAAGTTAGACAAGTTTTATTGTGCTCTTAAATACTCGATTCACAAATCAAATATTTCACTACTGACTTAGTCTAACAAAGATTCATCTTCGATTATATATATGACAACAAATATCAATCATGAAAAAAAAAAATCCTAAAACCTAAGACTGGAAATTTTGAAGAAAAGAGGAGAAAATTACTTTGATTTAAAATTCTGATCAATTAAAAATTATCCTGCTACTATCTAATATTTACTATGTGACTTTAAAATAGAGAATGAATACCGAGATGTTAAAAAAATTACATAAAATTTAGAGAATATTTTTAATAAGATAATAAAATTATAAATAAATAAATATAATTTTATTTTATATAACTGATATAAAAAAGAATTTCAATTTTTATTAATTTACAAAATACCTCTACTAAAATAAAACTAAATCTCATAATAACTTTTGAATTATAAATAGAAAGAGTTGAGGGTATAAGTCGTGGAGTTGCTATTAAAATTGCTTTCATAGGTATTAGAGAAATTTGAATTAAAGTTCTCTCAATATACAATTTTTTGTGTGCAAAGTTCAAATGTAACTGATATTGAGACATTACAACTAAGTATTGAGAAAATTGTACTCTCTTAGTTAAAAAAAACGCAATTCAAATATTGCCTTTAATTCTTTTTCTTATTTTTAGTATGTTTTTATAAATTATAAGATATTAATAATTAATTCATATTTATTTAAAAAATATTTAATTTAGGTAATAACATTAAACTTGTACGTATTTATACTTAAATTAATAGTATGAAGAGAAAAATAACAGTAGTAGGATTTTAATGTTTTAGGCTAAACTATTCCGTCGTTCCATCTTTATATAATAGAGAAAAAGAGACAATTTTGAAAATTTATTAATTTTGAACTACTTCCTCCACGGCCTAAATTCTGGTTTTCAAAACTTATTAAAGTAATTGCCATGCTTTAAAAATTATGATGCTGATTTTTATAAATATGTATTTTATCGAAAAAGAATATTTAATATTATTGCTTTAATTTTATTGACAAAAATATATATGATCATCGTAATGAAAATGAGTATTTTAATTTTTTACTATTTTTTTATAAGAAATATATATATATATATATTATTTATTTTTATTTAAAAATAAATATATAATTACACCAATAAAAAATTATTTAAAAAAAATAGTTTTATGAAAAGATATTTATGTATTTTCAAAATAATTTATTGTTGCACGAGGATTATAGTTAGCAATGGCTAGTCAACGAACCTCTACCAGTATACTTGGAAAGTAGAGTTATTTCAATAAAATTGTTTTAAAAAGTAACATATTTATGGTTGTTCTCATTTTCTGTATAAAAAATTAAACAGTAATTATTATGGGACAAATATTAAGAACATTTTGTCAAAATAATTGATGATAAAAATAATTAGAAAATAGTCTTATATTAAGTACAAAGAATTTTTAAATTGTAATTAGGAAAGAGGAGAGTGCATTATAATCCATTTGGCTTAGCATAGTGTTTACTCCTAACAAAATATTCTTTAATACAAGTTATTACACTATTTTAGTAAAATAATGATGAAATCGTGGTGTATTAGCTATCTATTAGAGAATAAAAATGTTCATCATAAACTAATGAGAAATTTAGTATAAATAGTTACTTGCAATTTGAATGGCAATATAAAAGACTATATTAAAATTTTATATATCAACCATTTAAAATTATTAAACTTTTTCTATGAAAAAATAGTTTTTACAATACATTGTAAAACAATTTATAATTTCATAAAATCACAACTTACTGTAATTTTTAAATTTATCGATTTTGCAATAATCATTTTAAAAGTAATACTCACGAATAAATTTTATTAATTAATAGTGTAAAAGAGTATATACTAACTATATTTTAAAATAATTATTTAACAAATGGCTATCGATATTTTTGAAATACGAGAAAAAATACAGCGTTTCAAGTTTTCTTTTACAAAGTCATTCAATATGATAAATGTGTTAAGTTCAATAATAATTATTCAGCAAAGAATACTTTTTAAATTGTTTACAGTATACATAATGTATATTACCTATGAAATTCTATTCAAAATAAGAACAAACAATTTTATTCAAAATATGATTTCACTATAAGTATAATCATTTGAGAAACTAAGTAAAATTATATAATTTTTAATATCTTTTAAGATGGAATAATATGGTCATTTCTAAATAATTAAAGAGAATTATTGTGTATTATAGACAATTATAGGATTATTGTAAGAGTAGAAAAACTAGAAAAGTTTGTATAATTTCACGAAAAGATAAAGAAATGATTGGTATAAAAGGAATATATTTATTATTGTATCTTAATCAACATGGTAACAACCCGAATTGTTTTCAAAATGAATGAACAAATGAAAGAATCTGTGGTATTGACTAAGAAGCTAAACTTTGATGACACGTTGAGTAGTGGTTTCAGACGATGGTTGAACAAGCAGAGGTTTTAGGGTCAACTAGAGCTGGCAAGAGAAACTTCCTTCCGTTGACCCCATTGGCGTTGTAGCTGGCACCGGTTGTGGGGTCCACCAAGAGGTTCCCTGCGTAGCCAGGGTAGGCTCCCTTAGCGTAGACACCGGTGCAGGCGGAGGCAGCTTCGAGCGGAGCCTCTTTGGGTCCCTGGAAGTAGCCGTTTCCGAAAGGGTTGGTCACAGTGCCAGCCAAGAGGCTAGCCACGTTGATAACCATGCCGTCAACACCAACATCGTTGTTGGGCGCAACAAGAGCTGGGCTCTGGGGACCGTAAATGGGTTGGTGGAATGGCCACGCGCATTGCCCCGGGCACTGGCTTTCAGAGTTACCCACCCATATGTACGCGAACTTGTACCTCTTTCCGTTCACGCGCGCCCCCATGGAGGAACCGTGAGTGCCGCACCTACTGGAGCAGAACCCTTCCACTGCCACGTCAGCGGAGGTGAGAACCACGTTGATGGCGTTTCTCTGGGGGCCCTTGGATGCCAGCTTCTGGATTTGATCGGTGGTGAGTGATTTCCCGAAGGAGTAGTTTTCATCGAGGATCTGGGAGCCCAGAGAGAGGGCGAGTTTGGAAGATGGGGTTTTGTAGTATTTTTCGATGGTGTTCCACCACGTGGCAACGGATGGTTGGGCGGTGAGAGGTTTGGGAGAGGAGAGGGAGGTGATGAAGTCAGTGACAATGGCTTTCTGGGAAGGCTTGAAATTGCCATACCAAATGAGGTTGAGGGAGATTTTGCCTGTGAGGAGAGGCCCTTTGTGGTATTGAAACTGCAGTTGGGAGTCTGACTCAGTGAGTCTCCTCGCTGAACTCAAACGAAGAATGGAAACAGCAAGAAAAAGAGTGAGGAGAAGGCTTGAGAATTGAACAGAGGCCATTTTTGTTTTGTAGAGAGAGGAAAGAAATTGGTAGAAGAGTGAGAAATGATGTGAAGTGATGGAAAGAGAGAGGTGGTAGTAGATATATATAGAGTGTGGGTGGTGATGGTAGAAAGGAAAGTTGATTGAAGGGAGAAAGGCGTAATGGTGAAGTGAAGTATTATGAGGGATGGTGAGTGGAGTGGAGTTAAGTGGCAGCTTGATAACGCGTTTTGGTTGTGCAATAATTAACCAAATTGTGCGGCAAGGTTTTGAGTTTGGAGGGAATAATGGAGAAATATTTTTGTATGGTGGGAAAGTTACGCGGAGACAGTGCATGGATAGTTAAGATGGGCATGAGGAACTATAAGAAACAGCTGTCTAGCGGGACAAATAGACAAAATAGACAAATCCGTGTTCTTTTGTAATTTGTGAAAGGCAAGGTCCGTTTTTGGTAACAGGGAAAGTTTGATTAGTTGACATGCAATTCATTGACTCTCAATAGATTGGCATGTTCTTTAAGAATGCTACAAATTCATCTAGAAAGTCTCACCTAAATAGAAGTGTCATAAAGATATAGAAGATAAGATTAATTTTCTTTTTCCTTTTTTTTTCATCATTAAGAGAATATAATAAAATATAAAGACATAAAGAGTTTTTA
>Ga0209700_109818_pt1 | contig 10608 bp, 4 predicted proteins | sample SiratroredBW_FD_187528 | JGI IMG/M metagenome (GOLD analysis project Ga0209700, IMG submission 187528) | Root nodule microbial communities of legume samples collected from California, USA - Siratro red BW (SPAdes) (version 2) | ecosystem: Host-associated > Plants > Roots > Nodule | place: USA...
AACAAAAACCATTGTAAAAAAAAAAAAAAGTGTAATGACATTTTCCTAATGAAGATATATTGCATAACTTAAAATATAATGATATGAAAAGTGTTATATAATATCAGTTATAACCAATAACTAATATAGAAAGTGGTATAGAAAAGACTTCTTTAAAAAAAAATTGGAAATTTATTAGGTACTTTACTTATTACATTGGTTATTATAACAACACATTGATATAATATGTTTAAAAAAAGTGTTTAGTAGACTACTTATTATATTAGTTATTACAGGAACCGATGTAATATAGTAGGTTTAGGACAAAATTTAAGACAAAAAAATTTCAAATGGTCATAATTTTTTATAGAGAATTCTTATTAAAACACATAAAAATAAAAGTTGTTCAAAACAAAATAAGGAATGTGGTGAACAATCCCTAAAGGGGATTGGTAATTCAAAAAATTTCCAAAATGTCACTATTTTTTATTTTTTAACACTTGTGAGAAAATTATAAATTTTTTTATAGTGTTTCCTTGTATCAATTATAAATTTAACAAACCATTATTATATCTTACATATTTCATACTTACATCTATTGAACATCATCATGAGTCCTTACATTGTATGAACTTTTTTATGTTAAATTCTCTTGAACCATTTTTATTAATAAATATAGTTTTATTGTACATAACCATGTAGAATGTCTTTAAAATCATCCATCAACTACTAAATATCACACTTATTCAACACTTATTCAACTATAGATGATGTAAGTACACTTTATATCTTTACATGTTATTTAATAATATGATGTTTGAATCGTTAGACACATACACAATTGAAGAAATTCGTCAAGGATGAGTTATACACATTAAAAATTAGAACTTGTTATAAATTATAAACGTGTAGTATATAGACATTGTCATTACTTTTGATTATGTTATGATGACTTTAATTTTCCTAAGTTTTCATTTTTATAAATTTTATGTTTGAGAAACAAAAATTTATTTTCTTCATATTCTGGTATGTTTGTTATAGGTTAGGAAGATAATAAATTTGACAATTTTTTTAAAATGCATTACATACGTCGATTGTAAGCTATAATTGATGATGTGACTTTTTACATCAGTTGTAGTTACAACCGATATAATATGTCTTACTTATTCACATATTGCATCAATTGTAGTTACAATGGATGTAAAAGTCTCATATTACATTAATTTCAACTTACAACTAATATAATATATATCATTTTGTTTTCTCTTTTACGTCGGTTATATTTATAATTGATGTGATATTGATCTATTTTACATTAATTGAAGAACCGATGTAAAAAGTCATAAACTTTTTACTTCATGTACATCAACATTGATTTTAGAACCAATTTAAAAAGTGTTGTATAAATTATGTAATATGTGTTTTTGTATTGTGTACATATGTAACATTTGTTCCAAAACCAGTTAGAATAAACAATGTCATATAAAAGCATAAATTAACGACATATAAATGTAAAACAATATAATAAAATGAAATTTAAAGAAAATTAAAAATTAAGAGAAGAAATTGACCTACTTGAATTTTGAAGTAGAGGTGATGGTGGTTCGATGGTGGTGGCAAGTGATGGGAGTGTTAGTGACAACATAAAACGGTGCACAATGATAGCAATGGAAAGAAGCGTGCAATTGAGGTTGTAAAATGAGAAAACATACCTTAAAAATTAAAGTAAACTTGGTGAATATTAAATGAGTCAAATAAAAAAATAAAAAATTGTATAAAGAGAATGATTAAAATAAATTTATTAGGTTAAAAAAGTGGTTAAAATGAGTATATATTAAGAGTTCAACAAGAGAGAAAAAGAACAATTTTAGTATTTTTTTAAAAGACTACTTTATTTTTATAAGAGATCATATAGTTTCAATCAAATAGGAATATTTTGGACTAGAAAACTCTTATTTTCTTTTAGATTTTACGTTGCTACAAATTTTAACGTGAATTAAAGCTCATTGGTTAAACTGAATCAATATCTGTTTCTTCGTTTTTAGTGACCGGGAGACAAACATGAACGAAATAGAATAAAATTAACATAGATTATTTTGTTAAGTATGAAGAAGAGAAAGGGACCGAATTTTAAAAAATGTGTGATCTATTTCAGTATTTCTCACTTACTTTAACCTATCCGTTTTTCTTTGTTCAAACACTTTTCCATTTACTTAACGTTTTTACCTATTCTTTTATTTCATCCACCTATTCTTTTACCCTCTAAAAATTAGCAGTAGCAATTGTTAACATCATTGCAGCAACTGAAACAATCTCCAAAGTTTAACAATCATCACATCATCATTATTTAATGTTTATCTTGTTGTTTTGTAACCACGAAGCGCCATGTACTGTCAGTTTCCGAACACGTATGCTTTAGAAAAAAAAATTGAAAAAGGGCCTTCAATTATTACACTCTTTAACACTTTCTTTGAAGGATGCAAATTTAAAGATCACACGGTTTACTACACCGTGTGTGACCAAACAAAGTGTTCTATAAAGTTGTGAAGAAAGACTGTAATGTACTATTTGATTTGACTTGGGTTGCCTCCACTTCACTGTGTCTCTCAGTCTCACCATATGCTACTATAAATATGCCTCAATCCCAACCATTCTTATCACAACTTCATCTACAAAATCAAAACCACCTCCTCTAATATTCCAACCCAGATAAGTTTTTGGCCTTCCTGAACCAAAAGATTCTTGCTTTATAGCACAACAATGAAGGTGAGAAAGAAACTACAAATACCTATCCTTTCATGTTTAGAACTTAGAAGTAATCATTGGATCTTAACATAACTCTTTGACTTCTTCTTTGACAGAAAGTAGTGTTAAAGGTGGACTTACATGGTGATAGAATCAAGCAAAAAGCTATGCAGACAGCATCTGGTCTTTCAGGTCTGCAATTTTTATCCATGCTGCAATGATTTTGTTCCAAGAAAACAAAAACAACAACATCGTACCGTGTCAAGTATGCATAACAAAACTAAATCTTATTTATTTTAACTGCAGGGATTGAATCAGTTTCTGTTGATGTGAAAGACATGAAGTTGATCTTGTTGGGGGACATTGATCCAGTGAATGCAGTGTCGAAGCTACGAAAGTTGTGTCATACTGAAATAGTTACAGTTGGACCAGCAAAAGAGGAAAAAGAGGCACCAAAATTACCTGTTCCTGTAAAACTCAATGAAGCCTACTATCCCCTTTATTATCAGATGACTCCACAGTATAGTCAAAGTTACTATGCCACAAGTTACGATGAAAATCCTAATGGCTGTGTCATCTGCTAAACTAAACATGGTATTTAGACAATATCATAGAAAAGACAAAGTAATCATGTTGCTTTTATTAGTATTTTGTAAGATCATAGATTGAAGATTATGGTTTGTACAAGGTAGTAAATATGTGTGTGGTGTATGATTACACTTTGTCATTTTGTAAAATGTATCCCATTCCTAAGATTTGGGTGAAATGTTCTCTTCTTGATATTTTTTCTATCACTGGAACTTTAAATTTATTTATGATTTATCAATTTAAAATTTATTTTGCATCTAGGATAAAATTATTAGAAGTTTTACCACAGGTTGATATGAATAGTATGGGTTGGTAACCGGAATAAGTTGGGAAGAGGGTGTTCAAATCTCAGAACAATATTTAATTATTATTTTTATTTATTTTTGTATCTTAGAATAAATTTAAGAAAGCTTCTGGAAGCAGACCCACCAAAAGTCTACACCTAAAAGGGTTCAAGATTCCTAACCTATTGGGATAGGATGAGAAAAGAAAAAAGAAAAAAAGTTATAATGTTTAGAATTTAAAATGGTAAAAAAAATGAAAATACCAATATAATGGCTGCCTAATTTGAATTTTTAAATATCTAAGATAAGAAAAGAAAAAAAGCCTTCAATGATTATACTTTTTAACAAAATTTCCGTTAATTCACTTTCTATGGTAGGGTAGTTAGATGGTGCAAAAATTCAAGATGACACGGTCTTCGCCACGTTTATTGAGTACAACAAACTCTACTTTAGAGTTTTGAAGAGGATTTTTTTTCTTGGTAGAGTTGACTTGACTTTATTATATAATAGTACTAAATAAAAAGTAAAAGTTGTGAATTGATTAAAAATAATTTCAGAAGAAATTTAATAGTGAATCGATTTAATTTATGAAAAAATAATTGAAATTAGTAAAAAATTAATCATATATTTAATTGATTTGATTGAATTAATAGAATGATAATAGTTTCTTGTTTTAGTATCGTGTTATAATTGTTCTTGAGTATACTTTTAAAATATAAATAATTTTATTAAAAAGATTGATAAAAGAATAAGACAAATTATTTATTTAAAAAAATATTATTGATTTAAAATATTATTTGTTAATGAATTATAATAATCATAAAATATATAAAAGATCATGGTTAAGCATGTAATGACACATAATCAAATTGATAGTAGGGTTTTGTTGAGCATAATCAATTAATTTATTTATAGTTGTAGTGTTGAGTATCTCAGTCTTTTAGAATCAATCTCTACATTATGAATATTTGACTTTGAGAATCTTTAATAATATTTAGTTTCTTGGTCTCTCGACCATGTCAACCCGATGATCAAACAATTATCAATTCCTATTTGTGTCACCTAAACCACAAGAGAAATTTACTATCTCGAAGAATTACCTAAGCAAGAGACCCGTAAAATGGGAATTTAATAAAAATATATATTATTAAGAAAATTGTAAGTATGGGTTAATAGGAAGATTAGACTTGGGCAAGACCCATCACAAAATAGTATAAAAAGGTTGTCATGAGAGAGGTAAAAGTTAAATTCAATAACATTTATGACTCATACATACCATATACTAACTTGAGCGTCGGAGTATCTTTGTAGGTATTCTCTCTCTCTATATTTAGCATGATCAAGAAGAGACTGAGACCTAAAGGAAGCAATTCATAGAAAGATTGTGATTTACTTAGACTTATTATGACCTTGTTAGAACATTTTTGGTGTCTATCATGGGCTTGAATGAGAATTCAAGGAGATCACATGGTTGCCACACCAGGAACCAAGCCCTATTATGATGATGTCGATGGAGCTTTGAAAAGAACTAGAAAGTTTAAAGAGAAAGAGTTCTGAAGAAATAAAACCACTGAAAGATGAAACTATCGCAAGAAGAAGAAGCTTAGGACCGAGGAAATAGACCCACTTGACTCCACGCAGAGCATGGGGAACTAGTCGGATCAAACCGACCAGCACCTTAGAAAACCCTAAAAGTTAATAGCTTTGAGGCAATACAAGAACGACAACTGATCACCTCTCACACACTCTTTGGAGTCTCATGAAGGTGGCTGATAAGTACCAATTTTGATTGTTTTTATACATGAGAAATATTGAGTACTTGTGGGTTTAAGTGTTATTTAAAATAGTAATTACTCCCAATTTTAGAGTTTTTGGATTTAAATTTATGTTTTGAGTCCTGAGTTAAAGAAAATGATTTAATCTCAATTGTTGTGGAATTTCAGTTATAAAAGAATGAAGAAAATGAGAGATTGGAAGATTCATGAAGAAAAGAAATAAAAGTTTAAAATAGAAAAAAGCCCAAGAGAAAAGCCACTTCACCTAGGCCCAAAACCAAGTTTAAAAAGGAGATTTTTAGGGTTTTGGGAGGCATCAAGACCGAGAGGACGGAGGCGGATGGCTAGGATCAAGATTTCTTCTTCTTTTGAAATCTTTCTTCTTTGAAGTGTAATGGCTACTATGAGTAGCTAAGTTACACAACTTTGGGATTGAATGTAACTTCTTGAACTCATTTGTATTTTGGCGATTTTAAATATAATATTCAGTTTCTACTCCATTGTTGTTTTCATCTTGTGCTTAATGCTTGATTTTATCTGATCAATAGAGTCTCGATTTTGATTCTTAAACTTAACTGGAAAGTACTTTTGAGTTTCCGACCTAGATGAAAATAGTCGATATATTGGAATACTAGGGATAGGTTTCGATATATTGATTGCGTTTAACATCCATTCTTAATGCTGGCTAATTTACTAAATAGCTGAGGAATTAGTGTTTAGGAAATTTCCTTATAAATTTCATATCAGAGGAATCAGTTTGAATGATTTTTATATGTGCATCAATTGTGAGTAGTTACTAATATTGTAATTTATTATCTAGTCCAAAATATGAATGAGGAAAAGAGATGAAGTTCAATCCCAAAGTCCTTTTAGATCTTGCAAATCCCTTTTTATTATTGTTACTTATTTTTAATTGTTCTTTTACGTTTCTTGACTTAAATTACTATCAAATCATCATGAAACTGTTATTGCTTAGTGAGTAGTGATGCTAAATTCTAAAACAAAATTGTTCTCTGTGGGATCGACATCCTTACTTTATAAATCTATATTACTTGTGACTCGGTACACTTGTCGATAAAAGTCTTAACAGTGGCATCCCTTGATTGAAGGAGTCATAGAAACATCTCTCCCTATCAATTAGAAGAGCCAGACTCTCAAAAAATACAATGGTGTCACCGGCCTTGACCACCACATAGTTGTTTATGTTAAGGGAGAGTGTACCAATGTGGAAGGGACTCTCACTTAAGGGGGAGATTGTTAGGTATTCAAGTGTGAGTCTAAATCCCACATTGAGTAGAAATGAGAAAGTTGAGCAACATATAAGAAAAAAGACCCACAAAGCCAATGCCTTAAGGTTTTAGGTTGAAGGTGGTGTCATTCCCTTATATGGGTTTGGCTCAGTTCTCATTGTTAGAGATCTCCCCAGTTTTGGCCCATCGGATTTTCCCAACAAGTGGTTTCAGAGCCGCTGGTTTGCGGCTTGAGTGACCCTGTATCGAAAGTCTTCCTGATGGAGATTTCAGGTAAGCGTGTCCCTTATAAGTATGTGAACGGTGGTACAAGTAAATGGTCGTTTGCTTCTGCTCGAGGGAGAGTGTATCTATGTGAATGAGGGAGTCTCACTTGAGGGGGAGATTGTTAGGTATTCAAAGTGTGAGTCTAGTCCCACATTGGGTAAAAATAAGAAAGTTGAGCAACATATAAGAAAGAAGACCCGCAAACCTAATGCCTTAAGGTTTTGGGTTGAAGGTGGTGTCATTCCCTTATATGTTGGCTCAGTTCTCATTCTTGTGAGATCTCCCCGGTGTTTGCCCCCTCGGATTCTCTCAACAAGTGGTATCAAAGCCGATGATTTGCGGCTTGGTAACCTTGTATCAAAAGTCTTCCTGATGGAGGTTTCAGGCAAGCATGTCCTGTATAAATGTGTGAACGGCGATACAAGTAAAGGGTCGGTTGCTTTCGCTCGAGGGGGAGTGTATCAATGTGGAAGAGGAACTCACACTTGAGGAGGAGATTGTTAGGTATTCAAGTGTGAGTCTAAGTCCCACATTGGTAGGAATGAGAAAGTTGAGCAACATCTAAGAAAGAAGACCCGCAAACCCAATGTCTTAAGGTTTTGGGTTGAAGGTGGTGTTATTCCCTTATATGGGTTTGCTCTTATCTCATTCTTGTTTGTCTCCCCAAGGTTTCTCTCCTTGAATTTTCCTAACAGTTTATGCTACATAGGTCAATATATACACTTTAGATGATGGGATTCTACATTATGTCTTCCCCATATCGTTGAAAGGATTTTCTTTGAGTTAGTTTAGTTGACTACCTTTCCTATCAATCACTACAAGAAAAATCTATCTAGAAACCAATTTTTAGCTACCAAATGAAATGATTGCTAATAGTGACCAAAATAGTAACCGAATTAGGTTTTGGTTGCTAAATAACTACAAAATAAAAGTAATTATTAAACTTAGTGACTAATTAAGTCAAGATAATTGGTATCTAACATTAGTTACCAAGATTTTAGTGACTTATACCATTAGACTTATACCTTTCAGCAACATGGAATATAATGAGCAAATTGAGGTATTTTTTGGGGAATGAGTGGATACCAAGCATTATATAGATATTTACATTAAGTTTACTGAAGCAAAACAAAATAACAAGACTATCAAAATCTACTATCTCATTGTTAAAGCAAGTGCCTCATAAATATTCTCCTAGAACGACCCTCTCTCGACGTGCTCAATGCAACAGTGTCCGCTTCGTACCTGATTATAAAATTCCCCACTAAGCACGGGAAATTTTGATAAAGAGAAGAAACAACCTCGTGTCAACTAGGGGGTGAGCACCAGAACACCCGCTTGGGAGGTAACTTGACAACAGATCAAGCAAAGGCAATAGTAAGGGCCCTTAGGAGATATTAAGCTCTACTCACTTGGACTGCGACCAACATGCCAGGAACTGATCCGAGAATAATCTCACACAAGTTATCAACATGTAGGGAGGCACAAGAAATCTCTCAAAAAATGGCAACAACTTGAGGAAGACAAGAGAATGACTACCATGGGAGAAACACAGAAGTTGCTACAAGTTGGTTTTATCCATAAAGATTAATACACAATGTGATTAGCCATGTTGTTCCGGTGAAAAAAAGGAAACAATAAATGTGTGTACATATAACATTGACCTAAATAAGACATACTTAAAGGATGTATATTCGTTACCTAACATAAATCAACTTGTCGATGGAGTGTCGATACATGGATTTTGAACTTCTTAGATGCCTATTCAGATACAATGAGATAACGATGTATGACCCAGACATCGAGAAAACAATGGTCATCACCAAAATTGATGCCTTCTAACCTTATGGAAAGCATTTTATTATTTTTGTAAAATTATTATAACAATTATTTTTTAAATTGTTGTTTTATAAACAAACATAGTAAAAAACCTAATGTTGAATCTCTAATTTTGAATTACCCTACCATTATTTTTTTTCACTTTTTTTACCAAAAAGAATTTAACTGTGAAGAAACTTAAAGTGGTATTACATTTTATTTTCTACCATTTTAAAGAACACTTTTACAACTATTGATGGAAAAAAAAATTATTCTAATTCATTGGAACTCACAAATATGCATTGACATTAAAATTCCTTCTAACTCGATGTATGAAGTCAACATGTGTGAGAACTATTTTTACTTATGTAGAGAAAAACCTATAAATTAAATAAATAATGAAAATGTTATTAAAAATTATAAATACAAAATATAATAGATAATTTTTTTATTTTTTTAAATGTTCATCATCTCTAAAGGTACATCTTCTCTAAAATTTAGAGAATTATTTTCTTATTCTCTTGATTTTATAAATTCATAACCTAACCTTAAGAAGGTTTGAAGAAAATATATAATATGAACATCATAGCCTAATAGATGTACTTAAGGTTATTAAAATGGACCAACCCATCCCAATATAATTAAATTATATAAATATTGTGTAACAAAACTAATGAGAAAGTCAAAATATAAAGAAAATAATAGTTAAGCTTTTTAAAATGAATTATAAATTTAAATGTTACTTTGTTTTATATAAAATAAGTAAATTTTGATTTTGGTTATCATAAAAGTTTTTGTTAGACGTTCATCCCCCATAAAATTTAAAATCAACACATTTAGTTCTTAGCATATAGAATAGCTGTTAATTACTTATATGTATTAAAGAAGACCATGTAATTATGTCTAAGTTGCACTTCAATAATGTATATGAAATAGCATGACATAACTCTCAAAATTATTTTTTATCCTAAAATAAATATTATTTATTAGTTTCTAAAATGAACGTTAAAAAGTAAAACTTTGGATGAATAAAAAAAATATAAGATATATAACAAAATTGATTTATTATAGAGGATTAAAAAAATCATAACCTATAATTTTAAAAAATACAAAAATATTTAAAAACAGACCAAATTTACTATTTTTAAATTTTAAAAAAATACCAAAATATATATAATATTTTGGAAAAGGATTATTTAACCCTATATTATATTATCAAAGTTATTTTACTTAGCGTTGGTGATCTCAAATGAGAAGCAACTGAATGTTTCACGTTACATTGATCATGGTGGTCTAATGGTGGTCTAAAATGAGAAGCACTTGAATGTTCCACACTACATTGATCTGGTCAACATGTCAATGACCTCAAAATAAAAAAATAAAAAAATAAGGGAAACCTTCCAAGAGGGTGAACCTGAGAAGAAAATAAAAGGTATAATGAAGTTAAATAAAATAAAACCAAACAAGTTGGTTGTGTATAAGAATTGAATTTAAAATTATTTTTGATAATTTTTTTCTTAATGGGATAATCTTAAATTAAAAGTAAAAGAATTTAAGACTTCAAGTATGCATTCGAATCAAATTATGTATAAAAAATGTGAAAGTTAAACAATTATAAAAGAAAAAAAAAAACTTTGTAAAATCTTATATAACTTGGTTCATAGTGATAGGTACCTGCAGTGGAAACAATACAATGGACTACCAACCAAACAATATGGAAGCTCCCTGAATGCAGTCAATCAGCCAAATAATATCCAATACGCAATCAAAAACAGTAGAGAAAACAACACCAATATTTAACGTGGGAAAAACCTCTCAAAAGAGATTAAAAAACCCACGGAACGGTAAATGCTCCACTAATACCAAATCAACAGATACAATAAGTCTTTCTAAACTTAATCA
>Ga0209700_109819_pt1 | contig 10608 bp, 5 predicted proteins | sample SiratroredBW_FD_187528 | JGI IMG/M metagenome (GOLD analysis project Ga0209700, IMG submission 187528) | Root nodule microbial communities of legume samples collected from California, USA - Siratro red BW (SPAdes) (version 2) | ecosystem: Host-associated > Plants > Roots > Nodule | place: USA...
TCTTTTCCTTTAGATAACATTTTAATTAGCCTAGACATGACTTCACTTGTTTTAGGTCTTGGACCGGGACCACCTAGGGACTTACTACCGGGAACACCCTTTCTCCGCCCTTTCCGGCTGACCAACGTTCCTCACTAAAGACAATTCTATCATGTTTTCAACTAATTAAATTGTTATATAAAAAATTGGAGCAGGAAGAATTACAGCAGAATATAGTACAGAAAGTAACTGAACACATAAAACGCCCCTAACCAAGCGTCCCCTTGATATATCTTCTGATTTCAGAAACCACCGGCGGCATATATATATATATATATATATATATATATATATATATATATATATATATATATATATATTATAGTGATGATGTTAGAAATTTAAGATAAGTTGAGAGTCTCATGGATGGAGGTGAATAAGATGAAGAATATATGAGTAGAAAAACTTAAATTATTATCTTAAGTGTTATAAGTCTTACATAGATTAGAGATATAGTCTTTCAATAGTTTATAAGTGGGTGTAAACTTTATCTTACAAGTCGGTTTTGTAAGGTTGAGTTAGTCTTAAAGTTCACTTCTTAAAATGGTATTAAAACCTATTCATACTAAGGTTGTTGGGCTTATCGAGCAGATTGGACCACTCTTGAATATATAGTCTCACATACCAGTTTGAGAGTTTCGGCATGAGAAAGGTTTGTTCGAGATTCTACATTGACTAGAGATATGTCATTTCAATACTTTATAAGTGGGTACAAACCTCACATTGCAAGCCAACTTTATAAGGTTGAGTTAAGCTTAAAGTCTACTCCTTGATATTAAGCTTTTAAATTAAATATGGTATTATAATTGAAATAAAGTCACATTTAAAGCATAGATTGTTAGGAATTCAATGTAAGTTAAAAATACCACATTAAGTAAATATCAACTCTTAAGTAAACTTTATTTATCCTGGAATAACCTAACAAAATATATTTCCTTTAAATATACTTAAGATAATAAAAATATGTAACTAAAAAATTAATTATTTTTAAAGTACAAAAATAACTATTAAATTTATATTAAAATTATAAAAAAATTGTATAAGCATATGGAATGTGTACACAAGGCATGGTACCTTCTTTGGATATAGTTAAGATAATAAAATATGTAATTAAAAAATTAATTATTATAATAATTATTAAAATAGAAAATTAGTTATTAAATTTATATTGAAATCATAAAAAAATTGCATATATATAAAAAAATATTTTATTAATTTTTATAATATTATAATTATATAATAAGAGTTGTTTTAATTTATTCATGTAATATAATTGCATAATCTATTTGATTTAAATATATAATTTATTTTAATATAAAAATATTGTTTATTGTCTTAATTAATATTCCTTGCTTTAAACTAACTATAATTAATAATAAAATTTTAAAAGTTAAAAAATAATAAGGAATTAAAGCAACAATTTTTTTTACAAGAATTCTAATTAACTAAGAAATTAAAATTCACTTAAACTCTAAAACTATTCTATAGAATGAATATCATTCATATATAAAAAATACTTAGAAAGTGTTTAGTGTGTTAAATATCACATATAAGTACTTTTTTTCCAAATCCCCATGTATTGAACATGGACAGATCTAATATGGCCCCATTTTATGAAACTTTTGACCAACAAAAATTTATTCCAACTGTTTGAATTTTTTAAATAAAAAATTCAGTTTGTAAATAGAAATATTTGATTAGAATAAAAAATACATTAGAAATAATCAATTATTTTTTTACATAATATATAAAATAAAAAAAAGTTTATTTCTGAAAGAAAAAATGTAATTGGTTGACCCATACATTGTGACATAACTTCACATTATAAAACCAGATTGTTGCTATCAAAATCCTGTTTAGTCCTCATCATTCTTTCTCTTGGTGTATATCTATGCATAGAAAAAGTGTCTTCTATATGAACTAAATTGGAGTGTTTAAAATTTTCACATTATTTTAAAGTTAAAATATCATAATATATAAATACTATTATTCTTTATTTTTTAAAAAGCACTTTTTTTAATAAAATTATGACAAAATCATTTAACATCATAACGAAATACAATAATTCTTCTAATTTTAAGACATTAAAAATTCTTTATACAAGGAAAGAAAGAAAGGTATTTTTTCAATAAATGATTCGAACAACTATAACATGCAAAGAAAGATTATACAATCAATTTATAATTACTTTCCTAACAGGCATGCCATCCTGATGTAAAAGTCACTGAAAATTTTATAATATATTTTCAATAAATTGACTGTCGAATTACTATGTCATCATATGTTTATTGTGATGACAATGTACATCACTAATAATAAACATGAAATTAATATAAAACTATGCATTTTCAATGTGAAATAACAGAGACCCTGGTTAAAATAAGTTTATTGTAACAATTCCTATTTTCATAGTATTTTCAACAACATAAATAAGCTACTATCTTTAACAGTTCATCACAAATTACAGATAAACATATTCATCATATAATATAAGAATAATAACAATAATTTGTATCCTGGAAACAAGTAATTATTATTTATCTAAAAATCACGCGTTCACATTAGGTGACGATGATCTATATAATAAAATGTATTTAATTTTGTTGGTATAAGTTCACTGGATAAATGAATTTTATAACATCATAAATAAATTAAGCACTTATATAAATAACAGAAACATCATTCACGGAAAAAAAATATTAAAAAAATATTTTAGAATCGTTAAGCACTTATATAAATAACAGACATTATAAAAATAGAAATCATTAAGAATACAAGAACCAGTTCATTAAACCCAAAAGGAAGGATGCAATGCAAATTATGAAAATATAAGATTTCATTGTGTGAGAGAAAGTGTTTATCATTTTCTATAATTTTATAGTGGAAAATTTAAGTTTGCATAGTAACATGATGTTTAGAGGAGGGATGAAAATATAAAACGGATTATGTGGATTAGTCTATTGACTTGAAAAATAATGAGATGAATTCAATATTTAAGTCTATTAGTCTCTATAAAATTGTTTCACGGGATTGCGCAATTCTCAAATTATTTTTTACATGAAAAATAGTTTTCGGATTGTATCAAAAGTATTTTTTTTACAGCAAAAAAAAAAAAAAAACTTATAATGTGTAATTTAAGAGTTTCTGATATTATACAATTCAAAATATTTCCTCTCTTGAATCTATCTAGACATAATATAAAAAAAGAGTACAGTAACAATAGACACCGAAAAAAATAAATGACAGTAATAAAGGATTAACTTTATTTTTTAAGTCCCCTTTTTAGTGTGCACATGAAAACTATGAAAATATAGAAAGAAACGATTGTAACTCATGCAAGTTAAAGTGTAAGTTGATTCATCCCACTTTAAAGCATGTAAAATTGTTGTGTTAAAAGTGATTAGATACTTTTATATTTATTATTTCACCTATATCACACACTTTGAATATATAGTTTTTTTTTTAATTTTATTTTCTTATCTTTATGAAACACTTTTTAAAAGCTTATTAAAAGATATTTATAATTTTTATTTGGATGACAAACTTATTTAATATTTATTGATATGTTTTCACACAATAATATTAAATTTCACGTCTTTTAATTTTTTATTTGTGTTATCATTTGTTTTTAAACTAATACAATTTGATTATTGTCAGCGAGATTCCAGAACTTGACAAAATTTTAGTTATTGGAGAAATGGTCAGAAATCACAATTATAATTTCGTAAATAAAAATAATATAAAAATTATCACAGTTTGGGTCATTGTCCATAATAAACTGACGAAAGAAATATGCGAGTATGCCTGTATATAATGTACAAGGAAAGAACCCATGAAACAAAAATAATTAATGTTTATCCAATAAACACTGGTTAATTTTTTTTTAAATTCCATTATTTTGAAATTTTTATTTGTCCAAACAGTAATCCTCCATATTTTATGTCTTATTTATTTCATCTCTCAATCATTTATAATCTAAATAAATACATTAAGAAAAAGTTACACAAAAAATTGCAATCTACGTAAGATTGTAATAAAATATTTATCATATTTAAAAAATCACGCAAAAACAATTTAAAAATATGTTTATAAATATTTTATAAGACTTTTACAAAAATAGTCGTATTTTTTTCAAGATATTGAAATTAAACAGTTTTTACAAGAATGGGCTTCTTCGGCCTTCTTGAAATAACAAATCGCAAAAGCTAATTCCTACACCTCCTTACTTTCTTCCTACACCTTCTTACTTTCTTCCTCCACCTTCATAGGTATAGTAAATGAACTATTATATCTTTAATAAAAAATTAAATAAATTATATACTCCTATGCTTTTTTTTTATTTTTATTATATAATTTGGTATACGATTTTTTTATACTAAATTATATAATTTGATATATATATATATATATATTTATTTATTTATTTTGAATTGTATAATTTAATATATAAAATTATTCTAGATGGTACAATCTAATATATAAAATATATAAAAGTTGTATTATTGAATATTTCCAATATCTTAGAAAAATATGAAAATACAGGATTAAGTTATGGAGGTGCAGAAAGAACCCGTCCAAAAGTACTATAAAGTAGGCCTAATAAATGGATCAGGTAAACTTTTGCACTATTCATTTTTTTTTTATTTGAATAATTGGTAAACCTTAAACTTTAAATCTTAAATCTTAAATTTTAAAAATTATAAAAACTTTTAAAAACATAATTTTTACGGACAAAGTAAAAATTTAAATATTACACAATTTAAAAGCTAAAAAAAGTTGTGGATTATACATTCAGAAATCAATTTTTAAGTATAAAGCGAAAATTTTCGTATCTATGAGGATTTAGAAAGAAAACTAGGGGTACAAAAAGAAATTCCTTATATTATGTTATTAGATTTCCAGTAACGCTTTTGGTAGGATGTGGCGTTTCACCTTTTAGCTAAATTTTTTAATAGAATAGTCATAAAATAAAATGTTTTTTTAAGGAAAAATTACATTTACTTCTCATTATATTATATTAAATGAAACTTGTCTACTTCTAAATTTAAAATAAATATTCACCTCATTTCTATTTTTAATAAAAAAAGTACTTACATTTTAAATAAGTACACATCTTCACCATCATTTTCTATAAACAATGACTTATCTTGTTTTATTTGTAAAAATTGTATTTTTTATTTTATTTTATTTTATAACTTTATGCTTTAAAACTTTAACTTTAAATTTTTTTAAGTTTTTAAATAAAATAAAATAAATAAGTATACATTATATATTATCTATTTAAAAACGAAATGAGATGTAAGGGCGATTTTATTAATAACATAAAAGAACAACCAATGTTTATTTAAAAAAAAAAAACTATACGAATGTAATTTAGTATGATTCTCAAGAAGTTAAGTGCAATTTTTATTTTTTTTTCTAATGAACATCTATTAAACATTTTTTTCTATTTTCTCTTTTTATCACATAATTGTTCTTATAAATATGTCACAATTAAAAAACAGATGTCCTCTTTTTCGTATTTTTCACAAAGCTCATTGGTTAACTTTTTTCCGGCCTGTGCATTCTTTTTTTTATTAATATTACTTAGTTATTTTATTTGTTGAAAAAATCTGAAAGAAAAATACTGGAAAGATTTTATGAGAATGAAAAAAGTTATAATATATAAGAAAATACATCACATTCAATCCAAAATCTTAAGATATTGAATTTGTGGATTTTTTTTTTTTATATATTGTTCACACAAACCTAAAGGTTTTAAGTTAAAGGTGGTGTTATTCTCTTATATATTGGCTCATATATCATTATTTGACATTTTCTCCGTATTTTCTCCTTAGAATTTCCAACAATTATAAATTTGTAATCGTTATGAATATCTATAGATTTATATATGTAAATAAAGTTATAAATTGTAATCGTTATGAATATCTATAGATTTATATATGTAAATAAAGTTATAAGTTGTGATTAACTATGAATAGGTATTAATAGATAATATTAATATCATTGTTAGCCTTGTTAATATTATTATTCATATAACTATTAATATTAATATTATTATTATTATTATTAATATTATTACTATTATTATTTATAATATTGATATTATTATTAATGATCTCATTAATATTATTAATAATCATAATATAATTAGAAAGTTAATATAGGGGTTGTTGATTTTATTTCTACATAGGAGATGTCAGTTTTATTCTCTCCATTTTCTTTTATAACAGTTTAAATATTTGACGTCCATTTTTGTTGATTTTTATTAAAACTTCTTAAATTCGTAATAAAAAATACTAACAATAAAAATTACAAATTACAAATAAATATTAGACATAATAATAACATTATTAATAATAAACGCCAATCAATCATTTAAAATGAATTTTACAATAAATAATATTTTTAATATATAAATCATATAAAAAATAATTTAAAGCAATTTTAACAACATTAAACACCTTAAAAATAAACAATGCAAATATTTACATATTGTAAAACAATTTATAAAATAAAAGCTTTTAATCATAATATAACAAATTATATTACACAAACACAATCAATACACCAATAAAAAAAAAGCATTAATGGACCAAAACAAAACAACTTAAATGAAAAACAAACACAATATTATTTCAATCTTATATCAAATTTAAATTCAAAAAAGATAAGTTAAGGTTATTTTTTTTCTCTCAGCATAGAATTTAGATCATTATATTCATTTTAACTCGCATACCATAAAGAAACACCACACTTCCATAATTATAAAATACTAAATGGTGATAATAAACCTTACTAATTATTATGACTCCAAATTTATAATTTTTTCTATAATTCATGTAAATTTATATCCCTTCATATTGAAAATAATATACGTGTTATTTATTATGAAGTGATAGCTCAAAATAATGCATGCAATATTATTGATATGAACAAACGCACGATTGTTGAACATCTTTTATATATATATATATATATATATATATATATATATATATATATATATATATAAAATAATAATAATAATAATAATAATATAATTAAGATAATATTAGAAAAAGGATTGTGTTGTTGAGTATTATCCTTAAAATTAGATAAAAGTAAAGAAATTAGATTATATTGAACAAGTAAATAATTCAAGTTTTTCCAATACACATACGTCACTATTCAATTATCATACATTTTTTAATGTGACATTCTTAACATTAGAAAAAAAAAATCAACAAATTCGTATTACATCAACACAACAATGATTAAGACTTTATTAACTTAAATAAATCATTATTGACATGTCAGATGAATTTTGTAAAACATTGTCTTTAGTATTAAATAAAAGAAACAAAATAAATTGCATAAAATTAAGTAATGATATATATTAAAATCACATTTCATGTCTTAAGAATTTTACTAGACCTTGTCTTAATGTTTAAGGTTTATCAAACAAAGTGATAATCCAAACAAAAATTTTCATGTTCATGCATATAAATTCTCCAAGCTTCTTTTTCTTCTTAGCATATGAAAATAACAAATAAAATTATAAATAACTAAGTGATTCATAAGAATCGTTAAGTAATTTATACTTTTTTTTACAAGTAAATAAATTGTTCATATTTAACTGAGAACTTTGAATCTCTAAATTACAATTACCATTATATACCTTCATATCACAGTAAATTTTTTTTATAAATACATGTTAAATTATCACATGTTAGTCAATAAACAAAATATTGCAATATCATATAAAATATAAAATATCAAATATGGATTGTGAAAAAAGATTAATGGAATCATTTTAGTCAATCTCTTATGACTTTTCTTGAAAAAAAATTAATTCGATTTAGGAAAATAATTAACCTATCTTAAACTTTCTCTCTCTCACTCACTATGAATCCATCTCTCTCACACAACACACAAAACAAATATATGAAACCCTAATTGTTACAATTCTTATGCAATCACTTCTCAACACTTCTTTTGTAACAAAAGCTTCATGCAACCACCATCAACCTTACACCATGTCCTCTATGACACTACCATTGTCCTTTTGACACCACCTTGGTGATAAGAAACCATCACATAATACCTATATTATTTGACAAGAAGCTTTAACATTAACCACCAACTTTTTACCCCTATTGTGACAAGTAATATGTTATTTCAAATTTATTATGTATTTAAAACAAATTAAAGGATGGATTCAATTAATTTACCAACCTATAATGAATTGATTTAAGTTAATTATTTTATTAGAAGTGTTGGGCTAAACATGCTGATTGTGAAAACTCTTTGTATGTCAGCTAGGTAAGTTGGTAGACAACTCAATCCTTTATATATTTAATCCAAATATTTAATCTAAAGGAGTGATTATAAGTGAATTTGATTATAAAAATCAACCCATCATAAAATTTAGTTTATTTTTGGCCTATAAGACCTAAAATGTGGTAGGTCGAGTTAATTCATAAATTATAACTTATTTTATCAATTTTATTTAGACAATTTTTTCAAAATAATTATTTATTCGTAAGAGTCATTATTTAAATATTGTTGTTTACAAAAGTAAATATGATAAAAGATATTTATATATTATCATTAAAAGAATTACGATCAATTTCTATTATTACAACTGCGAGAAATAAAATCATAGAGAGTTAAATAAAAAATCAATAAAACAAAATAATAACATTGTAATATTTTGTGAAAACAATTTTTTTTGTATAATTATGTAAAAATAATTTTTTTAACTGTTTCATCTACTATCCAGATCCATTTCTATGCTTATAAGAATTACATTCGTAAGTAAAAGTGATACTTCTAAAAAAATAAAATTATTTGAAGGTATTGAAGTTTTGTGCTCCTAGCATGAACATCTAAAGAGAGATATATTCACATCAAAAATGTTATAATTCATTATGTAATTTTATGTTTATATTTAGTGTTCTTAGCGTCGATTTATGTAACCAAATACCTTGTCTTCAATCTCAATCATTTTTTTTTTAACTTTTTGTGAACAATTTTAATTACATAATTTGAAAAGGAATATTAATTATTATATTATAATATTTAATTTTTTATATTCAAAACATTAATTACAATAAATTCATTGAAATATTTATTAATTAAATAATTAATGAAATTAATATTTTAGTAAATTTAATGATTTAAAATTTAATAAAGATAAAGTTGTCATTAATATTTATTAATTATTATAATAAATTCTAATTAAATAATTCCTAATTTTACTATTATTTATTTATTAGTATTTAATAGGTTCAAAAACTATTCAACTATATACAAAATTTATCATTATTTCTACACATCTTACTTAAAAAATGTTCTTATATTATTCTTGTTTCCTTTTAATTATCATATAACAAATAAAAAAGTTGTTAATAAATTTAAGTGTTATTAAGTATCACATTGAGTAGACTTCAAAAAATTGAGAAATATATATATAAAAAAATATTCACAATCTCATTGTTTCTTATATAATAATGTATATAATTATGACAAGTTAGTGTAAAATCTTTTCACTAATCTACTTATTTGACTCAAAAAAACCCAACAAAATTTATTTTCTACTAATTTTTTTCAACACCCTACCAACCAAAAATTTCCCATTTGACAAGCTATATTAACAATAACACAATAATCGTGATAATCTCAACGACAATAACAATAATAAATAAAAATAATAATTGTGTTTTTGTTATAGAAACAAATATAGACGAATTAGATCTTGTAAGTTGGACAAAATCATGACACATCTCAAAATATTTATACATACATACCAACAAGATTATGATAAAAATAATTATGTTAATAATGAAAATGGAGAAAACAAATCTAGTATCGAATTTTTTTCCACAAAACATGTTTAGAAGTGTGGAATTAAGTTGATAAATATTATAAATACTAAAAATGAATGAAATAGGTTGTTGTGAATAAACGATAAATCGTTACTAGAGAACAAGACGGATTCCATTTAAATAATAGACCCGACACCGAAAGAGCAATTTTTGGTCGAGAAGGATTTTTTTGAAGGGGGAGAGGGGTCTCTGTGTTTCCTTTCCTTTTCCCATCAATGCTTCTGCCTCCTTCTTCTTCCTCTTCCTCTTCTTCTTCTTCCCTCTTCTCCTTCACCAACCCTTTCTAGGGTTCTCTCTCCGATTTCACTCTCTCTCTTAATCAACCCTCTCTCTCTCTCAATCTCCCACCCCGATCGCCTCCGCTTTTATTCTCCACATTTTGAATCCGTTCCCTTCCGATTGATTTCGCTCTGCCTCCGCGATACATATCAATTTCAATTACCTATTTGACGTTCGACTGCAGATTCCGCTGCTTTTGTCTGGCATCATGTCGATGAGTGAGCGAAAGACTATTGACCTCGAACAGGGATGGGATTTCATGCAGAAGGGCATCACCAAGCTCAAGAACATTCTAGAAGGCCTGCCCGAGACTCAATTCAGCTCTGAGGACTACATGATGCTTTATACGTATTCCTCTTTCAACTCTTTGTTTGAGATCTTTTTTTTTTATTTGTATTTTTTTTTTTATCTCAGCGCTGTT
>Ga0209700_109820_pt1 | contig 10606 bp, 6 predicted proteins | sample SiratroredBW_FD_187528 | JGI IMG/M metagenome (GOLD analysis project Ga0209700, IMG submission 187528) | Root nodule microbial communities of legume samples collected from California, USA - Siratro red BW (SPAdes) (version 2) | ecosystem: Host-associated > Plants > Roots > Nodule | place: USA...
CTTTCAAAATATTAAAAACAAAAATATAATACTGATAATAATAATAATTATAATTTTAATAATATTATAACTAACAATATTAGAAGTAATAATAAAAACAATAATATTAGCAATAATATTAATAATATTATTAATAATATTATTAATAATACTAATGATAATAATAATAATAATACAAATTTAATAATAATAATAGTAATAAAAGTGTTAAAAATACCAATAATATTTGTTATAATATTAATAATATCAATAAAAATATTAATATTATTAATATTATTCACCTTTACTAATGTTATTATTAATAAATCAATATAAACATCATTAATAAGAGATAATAGTAGGTTTATCCATAAATATAAGTTCCTAAGTATTATCTACGGACATAGGTCCGTAGGTATTACTCACGGACATAGGTCTGTAGATATTACCTACAGAAATAATTCGTGGATAATACGTATAGACCAATATCTGAGGATAATACCTACAAATCTGTGTCCATGGGTAATGTCTACAAATCTATATCTGTGGATAATACCTATAAACTTAAATCTGTGAGTAATATCTACATATACATATCTGTAAATAATAATCCGTAAGTAATGCTGAATTCATTCATAGCATTTAGGTTCTCCATCTTAGGTAGTAGAGTGAGGAAAGAAACATTGCAACAAATGTATCCTGAGATTTGAAAAGTGTTGATTGTATCAATCACCTCAGCCTGCAACAATGTATCCTAATATTTGAAAAGTGTTGATTGTATCAATCACCTCAGCCTCTAAAACATCGCAATTATTTTTGATGAAGTGAAAATTATATCTATAAGAACCAAGGATTTTTTTTGCTACCACATAGTCTTACGACTACTAGTATTTCATGCTCCATTATTACACTACAAAGCATATCATTATCAGATTTAGATATAGTTTTAAATTGGACACGATCAAGATTAAACCCTACTCTCATCTAGTATCAAATCTAATTTCAAAATATTTTTTCATTGCCGTTCTCATAATACCTGGTTCCTCACATCATATTCCATCAACTTCTAGTCCTTTAAGCTCACTAGTTTCCTTCACAATCTTAATCTAGAGTGGAAGTACTTAGAATTAGTATCCTTTCCATAACTACTTGGTTCTAGATTTTTCTTAACCATTGTTATCTATTTCTCAATGATATGATTGCGTTCAAACAGTAGTAGTTGCATAAGCCTAAATCTTATTCCTTCATGTAAACTGCCATCATTATCATCTTTATCAATTTCTCCAATCCATAATTAGTTTTTTTATTTTTTTACCTTATCGAAAACCTCTTTACCCCATTGTTTTAAGTCCCTTTTTAACCTTTTGAAATTATCTTTTACACTTCCAATTGTTTCCTCCATAGTGCTTCTTAAGACCTTTTTACTACTTCTTTAAACCCACGTTCATGCTGCCATGCAGCGAAAGCTTTGAAAGCCTTAGAATCAATAATAGTATTTTTTTTATGATCAATGCACAGACACTAGTATATTCAAAATATACTGCTTAAACCCTGGTCATTCCATCATCCAATCCTCCGACACCATGACTCAATCCAGTTTACTACTAAATGTCTTGTTTGACCTATATCATGTGTATCTCTACCCATTGTCGAGATATCAAACAAATCTCGATAAAATAATTTAACTTTTCCATTTCCATTTTATTGTTGTTCGTGTTACTCCTATCCTTGCTCTCACAAGCATACCTAAGAACGTTAAAGTCGCCCAACGCACACCATAATGAACTAGCTTTCATTTTATTTAATTTGTACAATCTCATCCCTTAACAAAAACTTCTCATTGTCATTCATAATAACTAGGTCAATGCTTGCCCAGCCCTCTGAGCTATGTACTTGCTTACTATTATAATATAACCTTAACCTTCTTGAGATTTTTGACACTTAAACAACTGGTTATTGGTTATTCCACATAGGCAACACACTCACTCCCTCTTTAACCACCCCTGTGTATCTCGCTTATGTCATTGTTTTCCCATAAACTATAACACTTCACCTCACTAAGTACCTAGCTTAGTTTCTCACGCAAAGAATCCATAGACCTATAAGAATATCTTCCACATATCTCTTTTTCCGAAGTTATTTGAAAAGTTCAAAAAATAAATACCTAGTAACATTCTAAGTCACTAAAGACATATCGTTGCTCCTAACGTTAATATCTAGGATATGCATATCAGAAAAAGGTTACCAAACTAGTACATAAGACATGGAGAACATAACATGAAGTCATATCCAATATAAATAAATAAGGAGGAATTTTTAGAATATATAATTGAACAATTTTGCTCTTGTTAAAGGAAGTGTCGAAAGTCATCCCATCAATGATCGAATCAATAAAAATATATTTTATTTATTTTGGTTTATTTGGGTTGTTTAAAAAGAAATGATAACGCGTCTTCAACAAACTTGAGATAATGTCATCAACATATAATATTAGTATATATATATATATATATATATATATATTCACATCAATTTTATAAATTAATATTTAATATTTTACTTCAAATAAGATTGGATTGGGAATTTAATACAAAATTGATAATTATTAATTGAAACTATACCGATCTCATTTTAAATTTAAATGTTAAAAACATATTCAAATAATACACAATTATAAATAAAATTTTAGAAACTGGAATCAGTCACAAGCTATTTAGATTATCTATCTTAAAAAAATATAAATAGTTTCTCTATTTTTAATTTCTTTTTTCTACACAACTTTCAAATTTAAGCACTAAAACTGTTTAAAGTTTAGGAACTGAAAAAAGATAAAATATTTAAATATAAGAATGAGACAAAAATACAATAAAGAATGAGATAAAAATTTAAAAAAGATCACAAAATAAGAAAAGGAAGAGAGAAAAAAAGAAAAACTAACATAATGAAGATTTGTACAATGAAAAGGGATTACGAGAATCATAAAGAAAATTATTATTTATAAAATAATTTGATCTGATAAAATTAATAACAAAATCATAACAAGAAAAAAGACACAAAGAATGAGACAAATAGTAAAAAGAGAGCACAAGATAAAAAGTGATTTGTACCATGGAATGGGATTGCTAGAACAAAACGTCAGGGGGGGTGTTTCTCATGGGCCTCCAAAGACACGTTCTTCCAGCACCTTCATAAGTTTGTCCTCCAGCACAATATAATCTAGAATATAAATATTATATTTTAATTATATAATTTAAAATTATATAAAATAAAAAATTTTATTTTAAATTGATCAGTCAAAATATATATATTTTTATTTTAAATTATATGATTCAGAATGTAATTTATATTTTAGATTATATAATCTAAAATATATATTTTTTATTTTAAATTGTACCGTTTAAAATATAACTTTCATAGATTATCAAAATCTTTAAAAAGTGACCTTAACTAAACATGTGAAATGTCTCATTTATTCATATTTTATCCTAAACCTCTATTTCACAAGCACCGTAGAAAGTGAAGGAAGAGTCGTCATAGTGAGAAGAAACCGTAGTTGTGTGAAGGAAGAGAAGTATCCATCGTTGTCATTGTCTGAGAATATATGTGTAGTGTTATTAATGAAAGGGAAAAGAATTATATAATCCAGAAGTTATTTCACATTTGGAATTAACTTTCGTATAATCTAAAAGATTTTTGAATTGTTTACGTTTTTCGAATTCGTCAGTTTTAGAATATAAATTTACCTTCATCATTGAAATTAAAGAACTATATTCCGGAATAATTTTCTTATTTAGAATTGATCCAATCTAGGAGTCAAATTCCTCTTTCGGATTATGCTAATCCAAAAAGTTAAATCCATGAAACAGAATTTTTCTAAATTTTATAATCCTGTGATTTTTCGAAATACAGAATCTAAAATACAAATTACAATACAACTCATCCCAACTTACCTATGATGAAAATATATTCTGGAATAATTTTCTTATTCAGAATTGATCTAATATAGAAATCAAATTCCTCAATCGGATTATGCTAATCCAAAAAGTTAAATCCATGAAACAGAAACCTTTTGGATTTTATAATCCTGTGATTTTCCGAATTACATCTAAAATGCAAATTACAACACAAATCATCCCAAACTTACCTATATTCCGGAATAATTTTCTTATTCAGAATTGATCTAATCTAGGAATCAAATTCCTCTTTCGGATTATGCTAATCCAAAAAGTTAAATCCATGAAACAGAAATATTTTGGATTTTATAATCCTGTGATTTTCCGAATTACAGAATCTAAAATGCAAACTACACCATCATTAATACATCATTACTAAGACAAACCTCTCACAACTCCTCACCTCTACCGTTACACAATGTATTCAGGCACCTCCATTCTCAATTTTCAAAAACTTATATATACATCATTGGTTTATGTACTTTGGTTCTTTCAATTTTTTTCATGCGAGATGAACTGTTTGGATAAACAAGAATTTACTATGATTAAAAATTTAATCTGATAAAAATAATTCCTAACTTGTTATTAATTAAAAATAAAATATTCTATTATTAATTTTTATAAATAATTAAAGGAAAAAGTTACATCAATAACACAGTGTATATATATAAGGTATGTTATTAATCATAATACATGTAAATAATATATATATAATTTTGTAAAAATATTGTCAGGAAATTATGTAATGATTATTTTTAAGAGATTAAATATTTAGTATTTAAAATAAAAAATATTTAAATATTTATTTTATAAAATAGATAGTTTAATTCTATTTATTCAAAAGTAAAATTATCTAATTAAAAGATGATTAAAAAAATTTAACAAATAATGAGTCATCTCTTTTATATAATGATACATGCACACACGTATAAAGCATTATTACATTTAATTTAAATTGATTGAGTTATTTTAAATTAATTTTGAAAATTTTGAAAAAGTTTAAAAAGAATTATATGTGAAAAATATATCTTAGTACCAAAATTTAAGGATTGAAATTAATGCCACATGTATTTCATTATTTATTATAAAAATAATAAAAGTATTCTATTAATAATTGTTATAAATAATTAAGAGAAAAAGTTTCATAGATCTATCAATTACACTAAATCAAATTATATTTGATTGCAAAAATTATCTATTAAGGTTATTTTACATCTTAGCATTAACAATTAACAAGCAACAAAAATCATAGTATTCATTTTCGGTAACAATATACATTTAGATTATTTAGTTGTGCATGTGTTGTCAAAGAATTGTATAACGTCATCTTATGTGTATAAATAGAGTTTTTATCCCAACTTCATATCAACCTATCAACCTACCCAGATTGCATTCAACATTCAAGAAAGAAATATTGTTCCAAAATCAAATTACTATGAAGATCACATCCTCAATTCTGTTAATTATGCTGCTTTTCATTGGAATCGGTATGCTTTGCTTTTCGTTTATTCAAGCTAGTCCACTATCTTAATTTTTCTCATTTTCTTAAATATTGTTGTGTTTTAAGTAAGTTTTTGTTTGTTGTAGAAAATGAAGGGCCAATGACAGTAGTAGAGGCAAAAATCTGTGATATAAAATTGTATGACTATTGTGATGAAAACTGTTACACTGATTGTCCAAAGATATATGGAGCAAAAGCAATTGGTTTATGCGATTATAATTTTGGTGTATGCATATGTCGTAGACAGTGTTAAGTGATCACTACATTCTCCCACTAAAATCAATCAAAGTTGGTTTATGTAAGGGCACTGGATTCACTTGATTCAAAGAAATAAAATTGTTATTATGTGTCTTTGTTTATCATCTTTCAATTTCTTCCTTAAAACAATTGTATCAAGTAGTAAATGAATAATAGTACAATTATCAAATTCATGCATACTTCTTATGTAATTATTTAATTAAAAAAATTATAGAATTTTAAAATTTTAAAATAAAATAACGATAACTTTTAAATATTAGAAAATAAAGATTTAATATAGTAGGTTTTAAAATAAAGATAACCTTTTAAATATAAGAAAATAAAGATTAGGTTTTAAAATAAATGAATAAAAAATATTCGAAAGAATTCAAAATAATAAAATAAAGATGTAAATGTATTATAAAAATGTTCAATATTGATTTTACTAAAATTTAGGTTGTATCACGATTTTCATCGCAAATTTCCCAACTACAATTGAAATTACGAAATTTGTGATGTAGTTAATAAATCAAACAGAACCAATCTAAACAAATATTAAGAATAAAATAATAACATTAAATTGAATAATTAAATACTGTTGTTAGAAAAGAAAATCTAAATTACTAGTACAAATCTTAGGGAGTGGTTAGAGAAAAATACAAAAATACTTTTTTTTATTGGCATATCGAATCTCTTATATGAATATGATTAAGTAATATTGTTATGGTTTTGACAGTAAGGAAAGTGTGTAACACTATTCTCATAGGAGATGCAACCTCAGAAATTAATTGCAGTCAAGACACTATGGTCTTGTTTTGGTTTTGGTTATTTATTAGTTGGTTGGCTGCTGTTTTGGTTATGTAAGGTGCAAATGGTGGGAAGAGTTCAAAAAAAATGTTTAATCTTTTTAAAAAGCCTCCAATGTTATAGACTTATTGTTTTGATGTTACTATTTTGAGGCTGAAAATGTTTTGTGATTATGTATTTGGTTATTTATTTATGTTGATTTCTCATGTATCTGTGGTAGTTAAGTTAGATATCCTGGGAAATTTTATTTTTTGAAAATTCTTTTCCGGCACAGGAGAAGTGATTTAGATATCACTAAACATGAATGATTTTGATAGGTCTCATTAAAGAAGTTTTTTAAATGTTCTGGTTTAGGGTGTAGCAGAGCTTGATCTCGTATAAATTTATATGCACGAGTTTTTCTAAATGATTTAGAGTAACTTTGTTATCTCTGTTTATTTGCTTTATAGGGTATGAAATATTGTCCCAAGTACAAGGTTCTGTTTTTTTTCGTTGTTTATAACAATTGGAATTTTTTTTTTTTTGACAACCTGGTAAGAGAGTGTCTCCTATATCAACTAATAGCAATATAGTAAAAGCAATAGTGACTACGTAACCTAATGATTATTATATTAAAGTGTGATTCTCAAGTGTCTCTCAAAGACATATAAAGGAAAGTCATTTATTTAGGGTTAGATTTGATTTGAGTTATTTACGTATATATACACTTACTCCATTTGATTTGACGTGTTTTTTTTTTACGTGTTTACAAAAAATATTCTTAATATAAATAAAATATTCATGTTTTCTTTCTTTATTTTTGTAGTTTAACAGCTTTCATTTCCCTTTAAATAAACAAGCAAATCCCGTAATTGAATTTTCTCTTTATCGTGCGACTTTTCAGTTTCTTGTTCTCTGTATGACAAAAAAAAAAAAACTTATATGGTTGATTAATTGTCTTGTCTAATCAATATTGTTAATTTAAATCATAATGTATATATATAATCGTCATTTGTTTAAATTATGTGAAGATTATAGGTATTACATTATCTTTCTATATGTTTGTTTAATGGTTTCTGCTATGTATTACAACATATTTCATAGCTACCGAGTAAAAGAGATGAAAAAATATCCTTTACCTACGTGAAAACATTATGGAGAATCAACACTTAAATTTTTCTTCTTGGACTCCCATAATTTCTTCGCCCATATCCTTAATATGAGAGATGACTGACACATTTCTATCATAACACCTCATAACTAATATTCACTTATAGGGAATTAGACTCCCTAAAATGAGTCACAAATAAAAAAGTTTTATACAAAAATCAAAAAGTGACATAGTTAATTAAAGTTTGACCAAGAGCTCTCAACCTAATTAGATAGGAGTTTAATCAATATCTCATGATGAAACATTGCACTCAATACGTTGCACACTATAAAAATTAGATTTTAGCCATCACTAAAATTAGTCGCTAAATAAAATAACAATTGAAAATGAATAGTAATAAAAATCATAGTTGTTAAACACTTAAAAATCGATTTTTTAGGTGGTCGCAATTTAGCGACGGCATATCTGACCGTTAAATCAATAATAAAATGTTTGGTCTCAATATTTTTTGGAGACTAATTTAGTTATCGAAAACTTATAAACATTGGTCATTAAATCGGTGGCTAATTCGGTATCAAAATGATAACTAAAATGAAATAAATATCCGGAAACTAAAATGAAATAAAATCCAATAGCTAAAATGAAATAATTATCAGTAGCTAATTTAGTGCCTAAAGTGAAATAAATTTGGATAGTTGTATCGGTTCCTAAATCGGCAGGTAAAATGAAATAATTATCGTGAGTAATTTGATGGCTAAAATGAAATAATTATCGGTGGCTAAAATTATCACATATTCTTACATATTATTTTGCACTATTTATAAACAATATTCAAACTTGGTTATAAATCCTTAAATTTCAATCAAGCTATTGAACTATGATTTTACGTTATGTTTTATTATATTATATTATATATTCTATTATATTGTATTATATTACATTACAACATATTATATTATATTATAACATATTATATTATATTAATTTATTATATATTATATTATTATGTTATATTATATTATTTTATATTATTATATTTTATATTTTATTATTATGTTATATTTTATTATATTATATTATATTATATTTTACTATGTTATGTTATATTATTTCGTTATATTTTATTATATTATATTATGTTATATTATATAATAACATAACATAATAAAATATAAATAATAAAAATCATAGTATACGTTTTTGGTAACAATATATTTCTAAATTATTTAGTTTTTGTATCTGATGTCAATGAATTTAACTGTCTTCTCTCTATCTTCATTTCTATGTGTATAAATAGAGTTTTCTTTATCACGGTTTCATATCAATTTACTCATATTACATTGAAGGAAGAAATATTGTTTCAATATTAAATAACTATGAAGATCACACTCTCATTTTTGTTCATTATGCTTCTTTCTATTGGGATTGGTATGCTTTACTTTGTATTTATTAAAACTAGTTCACTATTATAACTTTCCTCCTTTTCTTAAATATTATTGTGTTTTTAAATACGATTTTTGTTTGTTACAGAAAATGAAGGAGCAATGAAATTGGCAGAAGGAAAAGTCTGTGAAGTTAAGTTATATGATTCATACTGTGATCAGTACTGTAGCAGTGATTGTCAAAAAACCTATGGACCAAAAGCATTTGGTTTCTGCATTATTCGTGCCTGCATGTGTCGTAGACTGTGTTAAGTTTTCAATTCATCAAACTTTCTTTATGTAATAAGGTCATGGTGGATTGAGACAGATCAAGTTTCTATTTTGTTATCATATTATTACATAAAATAAATTAGTATCTTTATTAAAAGAGTAATACGCTTTGTTTAACAAAATTTGGAATTATACTCTCACTTTAATTTCAATAAGTGTTTGTTTTTTTCAATTGGGATCACATATGTAATTCTGTTCATTGTGCTTCTTTTAATTGGGATGGGTATGTTTTTATTAGGTATTTAAGTGAGTCTAAGTTTCATATTGGATAAAAATAAAAAAGTTAAAAAAAAAAAAGACCCACAAACTTATTGAAAGTGGTGCATTCCCTTATATCTTATATGTGGTGTGGCTATTAAATATTATTACGTTTTTAAGTAAGCCTTTTTTTTTTTCAGAAAATAAAGGCACCACTTAACGTGCTTTTGGTAGGTATGATTGAGAAAGGTTTTTTTTAATGTTCTGACTGGAAGCTTGAGTTTATATCTATGCATATGTATGAATTTTTGTAAATAGGTTAGAATAATTTTATTATCTTTGTGTATTTTATATTTTTTGTTGTAAAAAAAAAAAAACCTAATAACTTATCTATATTTATGTCCAGATTTAGTAATTTGTATAATTGATTGCATAGTTTTTAGAATAGAGTTTACAGCATAATTATTTTGTAATAAGGTTAAAGTATTTCTATACCATTTAAAAGAAAAATACACTAAAAAAGATATTGATATGCTAAAATATTAGTATGATGTTTACACAAATATTTTTATATTGTTTATAGGGTCTAAAATACTATCCCAAAGTACAAGGTTATGTTTTTTAATGTGTATAACATTAATCTTTTTTTTCTTTATAACCTATACACTTACTTTATTTGATTTGAGTTAAAATGATACATGAACACTTTGACTTGTTTTTTTAAAATAATCTTAATATAAATAAGATATTCATGTTTTCTTTCTTTTTCTTTTCTATACTTTAACAACTTTCATTTTCCTTCAAATAAATAAACAAACTCTGTAATTATATTTTCCCTCTACGAGGACTTTTCAATTCCTTATTTTTAATATAAAAAAACCTTCTATCATTGACTATCTTGTCAATAAATTCTATTAATTTAAGTGATAACAAATATATATATATATATATATATATATATATATATATATATATATATATTTTTTTATTATATTATATTATATAATATTATATTATATATATATATATATATATATATATATATATTTTATTATATTTTATTATATTATATTATACTACATTATATTATATATATATATATATATATATATATATATATTGTTTAAAT
>Ga0209700_109821_pt1 | contig 10601 bp, 9 predicted proteins | sample SiratroredBW_FD_187528 | JGI IMG/M metagenome (GOLD analysis project Ga0209700, IMG submission 187528) | Root nodule microbial communities of legume samples collected from California, USA - Siratro red BW (SPAdes) (version 2) | ecosystem: Host-associated > Plants > Roots > Nodule | place: USA...
TCTTCATGAGGCAGTCTTCATCAGCTTCATATGCTAAGCCTTGGTGCTCACAATATTGACTTCATCAAATCATGTGTTTAGCCTTGGTGTTAACAGATCTTAATTAATGGGGGTGCAGGAAGTAACTCCCTAATCAGAAAATCACTTATGACTAAGGGCATTTTGGGGATCAGAGATAATTATGGGTGAAGTCCAAAGATATGGGGGTGCAGTGAGTAACCCCACTAATAAGAAATCCACTTATGACTAGGGGAGTTTTGGGGATCAGAGATAATTGTGGGTGCAGGTCCAAAGATACGAGGGTGTAAATAATCAGCCCAGTCATCCAAAACCTAATTAGGGTTACTAATTTAGTATTATGTGGTGCTGTAAAGGAAGCAAGAAATTGCCACTTAGGTAGGGATCCTAAGAGAGGTAGCCACTCCACTAAGTGGTCAGACGCGACGGCCACGGTGGCGCTGACAGCGATACAGGATGGCGACGCGGCCTTCCCAAGCTGCGCGAACAACGACATAGGAGATTGGCGGCAACTCACGGCGACAGAGGCGGAGAGGAAAGTGGCGGTGAAAGCATGGCTCTCGGTTGTGGCTATTTGAGCAGCTCACGGTGGTTGTGATAGTGGTGATGTAGTTTGGTGAAGGCGCGAAAGACTATGACGGAGAGAAAAGCCACCGCGGCGATGGCTCGTCAGAAGTGCAAGAAATGTGATGGTTATAGAAACAACAGTGCTTTTGAGATTCGGCAGAAGCAAGGTGCGCAACACTCACCTCTTCCTCATTATACTCTTCTCCTATTCTTTACTTTAATTTCTAAATCTGATTTCCCTTCTTCTTTTTTTACAGGTTTGAAGATTATGAAGCAATTTGGAGTTCACTCGAAAACTTGGCTTAACTCCCATAAGATCAATAAACATATAAGATCGATGCAGAGGCAGCGCTGCAGAATTGTGCCAAAGCAACAGTGGTTCCCGAATTTGGCTTTATAGAAACAAAGCAAAAAAAAAAATGGTATACTCATAATTTCATTCTCTATAACTAAATTTTATTCTTTATAACTAATTACATTTCTAAAATGTTCTTGTTTCAAGAAGCTAATTGAATCTTTTGTTATCATGTATTCAAGAACACATTGATGACGATATCGAGCAAAGCATATAGAAAATGAACATATAAAGCACATAAGAAAAGCCACATCAAAGGAAACCAGAACAAGAACAAATTCTCATCGAAATCTACATACCTCTTGAAATCTAATTCTCTGTGTTTGTAATTTTCTGCAGACTGGTTAGCTTTTTTGTATTGTTACTGTAAATTCAGCTCCGCCTTAGTTCTTTCTTGCATCCATCAATCAGTTCTACTCTCTATTTTTTGATGTTGTGCCTCTGTCTCCCCCTTATTGTGTAAATTGGTTTCCCTTTTTATAAAAAATTTGACGATTCCCTTCTCCTTCCGCTCACACACCTCATGCTTACCATTTTGTTACAATTTTGTTGCAACGTAATCATCACTTTTTCAAATCTTTCCTATGCTTAAAAAACGTTGCCCATACCAGCATGAAAATGACCATCCTCATTCCACGCCTGCATCAAAACGTTGCCTGCCACCTCTTTCTTTTAATTAAATTTTATTATTTTTTTAATATTCTAATTATCAATTAATTAATTTTTATTTTATTCATATTTTTAATTTTAATCTTAATTAATTTTTAACTTTGAATTAAAAGAAAATGAATAAAAAATTTTATCTTCATAAGGACAAAATCCAGTGTTGACAGTTGCCCCTTTTTACTTAACTTTTACTAAATAACTTCGAAAATTGAAATTTACAAGTTATTAGGGTAAAAGATAAGTAAAGACAGAAACAATGGATTTCGTTCAGAATGAAAAAGAAAAATATTTTCAAAATTTAAGAGTATAAAAAAATGACGTGATAACCTTGACCTTTTGACGACGAGAGGGTTACACATCGAACATGGTTGAGACCTTTCTCTAGATAGAGATATGACTTTGAGTCCTTTCTCTATAAAATAATTTTGAAAAATGAGCTTCTATGATGATTCAACTGAGTTCTCTTTTAACTGGAGATTCGACTTTGATTCCTTTCTCCAAATATAAGGTTGACTTTGAGTCACCTTTCAACTATAGAGATATAACTTTGATTTCTTTCTCTAACTATAACGACATTGAGTCAAATGTTTTTGTGAAGATATGACTTTGAGTCCTTTCTTCACTGGAGATACAACTTTAAGTTCTTTCTACAATAGAGATTCGACTTTGAGTCCTTTCCTTAGCATAACTTTGAGTTATTCTTCATCAAAAGGTTGACTTTGAGTCGCCTATCTTTTATCTTCCAATCATGGAGGCAAACTTTAGTCGCTGATCAAAAAGGTCAACTTTGAATGTTCATTTGTCTGAAAGATATGCATGTATGAATGCATGGGAACTTCGAGTTCCTCTTTTTTTAATGAATGCATGTTTGAATAATTGGAAACTTTGAGTTTCTCTTTTTAAGTGAATGTATGTTTGAATGAATGAAAACTTTGAGCTTTCTTTTTTAAATGATGAATGAAACTTTGAGTTTATGATCAATGGAAAGATGCATGAAACTTTGATTTTCTCTTGATGAATGGTGAATGAAATTTTGAGTTTTTAATGATGAATAATGCATGAAAGTTTGAGTTTCTGATGATGAATGGTGCATATGTTAATGCATGAAATCTAATTTTTTTCTTAATGAAAATTACATATTTGAATGCATGATGATTTGATCTTTGTTTATTTGAAGAATGCATGTTTGAATGCATGACACTTTTACTCTTTTTAAAAATGTTTGTTGGAATGCATGACATTTTTTTTTATTTTGAATGCATGAGAATTTTGATTATTTAAAAAAACAAAACAAATTCTGAATCATTTTTTTCTTTGTCAATTTTTCTAAACCAGATGTTTCTATGCAATCATTGAATTTATTGGTAATGAATTTTGAATTTGATTTTTTTTCTTTTGCAAAAGATATATACAAATCTTAATGCCTGACACAAAAATTTGTGAATGTTATCAATTATAATATTTTAATGCATATGTGTCAGAATGTGTGGATGAACAAAAATATGGGAAAGAATATTAAACTCTAACTAGGCAATGAAAGTGCCCCAGTTTTTAGTATGAAGTATGAGTCCAACTTTTTATTTTGAATCTTTCCTACTCTTTGAGAGCTAGACATGAATACAATGGAGCTGTCCCAGTTTTGAAATATGAGAAATTGGGTTCAAAGGGGTGGCTTATGAACATTGGGTGATGGTTAGGAGAGTGTAACTCTTATTGAAAAAAACTTGCACTGAACTACGCAAAGAGTGCCTCAGTTTTGATTTTTAAGGATAACAAACAAATTTGAATAAACAATGACTCACATGAGAAAGAATTGCCCTAGTGTTGACTTTATCAATGTTATGTTCATTTTGAGTTTCAAATCTGGTGTCACTTTTTTTTACCAGAGGCATTCTGATTTCTTTTCATTTCTTTTTCTTTCATTTTCATTTCTTCTTCTTTTTTTCTGTTTCAACACATGTTGTCAGTCATATTTCTCTACTGCAAAACTATTCTAAGTGAAAATCATTAACAATCATTCTCCAATCAATGTGGACTTTATTGGGTTTGTAATGTGGCCAGGGGTTAAAGGGTTTTGAAGAAAAGGATATTAAAAGCCCAAAAGGTGTTTATGGGTTATAATTTTGGAACAAAGATCATCAATTATTGGTTTGTGAAAAATAGTCAAGGCTTACTTTTGAGTTTCTTCTTTAATTTTTTCTTCTTTTTTTTTTTCACTTTGTGAGCACAATTTTGTTTGTGATTTGTCATCCTTTTATTTTGATGACACACTTTCATTTTTTGAACTTCTTCTCTTTTCTTTTATCTTTTTCTTTTCTTTTGCTTCTGATTTGGGAGCCTTTTGTTGCACTCTTTTTCTTTATGAATTTTCTTCTAAAACACTTTTGATATGTAGACTTGAACTGACTTTCACATGATGATACTTGTTCGAGGTATATATTTTAAAGGAAAAATTTTGTATTAGGCTCAAAGAAAGGTGCAATGGATATTTTATGATTTTTATCTTTGGGATGAGAAAAATGGCCATATATCATTTTAGGTCTTTGATTGCTTTAATTTTCAAAAAGATTAGCTTTTGCAACATACTTCAATAACTTTTAACATGTGTCAATTTTTTTCATATTTCTTCTCTTTTTTTTTTTCTTTTATATGTCCTAACTTTTGCTTAGACTGCCCTTTGCGGGTTTTCAGTCTAACGGACTTCTATTTTTTTTATTATATTTATGTTAATGCTTCTAGTAAATGAATTTTTTTGAAATCAGGACAAATAAGATCTAATTGCCCTAATATGAAAAATCTTTTTGACAATTTTTACCACTGGATAAACCTTTATCGTTGAATAGGCTCAAAGAAGGCTCAAAGGGTTTTATCCAAAACATATGCATTCAATATGTTAAATAATTCAACTTGAATTTTTTATTTTTTATGTCAAGCTTTAAGATTGTGTCAAAAACCCTCATTTTCTATTATTTTATCAAGAAAATTCAATGATCTCATAAACATGATTTATTATGCAATCATTTTTTTTCATTCCGCAACACCTTTGAGAATTCGAGGAATCTTGTAAACCACCCATGGTGTATACTTCTCTTAGCATAACAACATATTGATAAAAAAAATTTGATTTCATAATAGAATAACGCAGATATAATTTCAATGTTATTTTGGATAAAATTTGACATTCCAAAATATTACAATCCCCCGATTATGGAATCAGATTATGCATATACTTCTTTTTTAACTGTGTTAGAGTTAACCGATAACAGTAACTCTTCCCCAACCCTTGTTGTGAGAATCAGTGCTTCTTCGGAGAAGGCTTTCTTCATGACACAAGAATCTTCATAGTTTTGAATCCAATTCCCGTAGTGATCCTTTAAATTTATATGATCTTCTTAAATCACTAGATCGCCTTCATGAATTCCCGCGGACAAACTTTTTTTTTATCAATTTTTTTTTTTGATGTAATTGTCCATGGTGTACAACAACCAACCTCTTCTCATAAGTGAAGCTGAGTTAATCTTATCTTGCTTGAACCCACTTAACTTCTTTTAATTTGGTTTCCATTAATACTTCGAGAGAAGGTATTTCAACCTTTTATTCAACTAATCTCAACAATTCTGGGGAGGGTTCATAATTTTCTTCATCATTTTCCATATTACCATCGGGGTTTGTAACATTTGGAGTGATTATTTTCAAAAATCTATGTCATCATATCTACATTATTCAATATTACGAAAAATAAATAGAGAAGACAAAAATGTGAATGAAAAACACAAAATTTTATTGAATTTTAGTCATTGTCATTGCTAAGAGAAATGTATCACATGAAAAGAGATTGTTCAAAACCAATCAAAGGTTTCTCTTTTCCTTTTCAACACATCACATTGGATCGTGTGCAAACACCATAAGTGAATCTACATATTCCTATTTGCTCTTTTCCTTATTGGGAAAACAAGGGTGCACAAAATTGAGGCTTCGATCTTCTTATTCCTGCTCGAATGAAGCCACCTAATCAACATTAGCACTGATTGAAGCATTTCCATGATTGGATAAGGGATTCGTCTCTACACTTGGCTTCTGCTCTTGAAAAGTAAGCCACCCTGAGTCAAGCAAGGATTGCACCTTATACTTGAGGGCTCGACAATTCTCAGTTGAATGACCAATCTCCCCATCATGATATCCACATTTAGCATTAGCATCATAAAATCTAGGATAGGGTGGTTGTATGGTTCTTGCTGGACATATGGCCACTAATGCACTCTTGAGTAGGTCAGGCAAAAGCTTTGTGTATAGGAGTAAACTTCACCATCCTCTCTCCTTGATTATTCCTCTGACCATATCCCTGATTCTGAGATTGATTAGAATTCTGACCTCCAGTATTAGACTGATATACATTATTTGGTGCAAATGGAGGACGATATGCAGCCGATGGTCTAGGAGCATTCGGTGGATAACTTGGCACAACATTTGCAACATAAGCAGATGAGGGTCTGTAATTGGGCCGGTATTGGTGCTGATATCTTCCCCAGTATGGCATGACGGAAGCTGCTTGCACCTCTCCCTCCTTTTTCTTATTATTATTGTTATTGAACTCGAGTTTCCTATCATTGGTGGCTGCGGACGAGCCTTGTGCTATCTTCCCATTTTTTAACCTGTGCTCAATTCTTTCTCCAATAGTAACAATATCAGAAAAATTAGAGGAAACACTCCCCAACACTCATTCATAAAAAGGAGCTTCTAAAGTTTCAACAAACATAGTTATCATCTCCTTCTCATGTAGAGGTGGTGCAACTTGAGCAGCAAGCTCTCTCCATCTCTGCGCATATTCTTTAAAAGTTTTAGAGTTCTTCTTTGCCATGCTTTGCAGCTGCATTCTGTCCGGAGCCATATCCATATTGTACTTGTACTATTTCAAAAAAGCATCTACAAGATCCTTCCAGGAGTGAACACGAGCTGGCTCCAAATGCATATACCAATTGAGAGCCACTCCTGTTAAGCTTTCCTGAAAGAAATGCATTAACAATTTTTTATCGTGAGCATGCGTAGCCATCTTTCGACAGTACATGGTCAAATGACTCTTTGGACAAGTACCTCCTTTATATTTTTCAAAATCCGGCACCTTAAACTTCAGAGGAATCACAACATCAGGTACCAAACACAACCCCGCAACATCACCAAACTCACAACTACTGGCTCCTTCAATCATTCTTAGTCTCTCTTCTAAGATCTCCAATTTGCTCCTTGTCATATCAGCATTAACCAACATGCTTTGAATACCCTCATGAGTATTGTCCCTCGCCGCAGATGCTTTACCAGTGAAAACTTGCAGAACTCGTGGTTGAGTAGTAGAAGGAATTTTATCAATTACCACCTTTTTCACATGACTAGCAGGTGGTACTTGAGTGAACTCAGGTTGGCCTTTAGTATTAGCAACATTAACAACTGATGGTACAATTTCTTGCTCAGCATAATCCTCAAAAGTCGGCTCATAATTTGGAGGTAGGCCATATAGAGGGAACTCCTGATTTGCTTTATTCCCTTGATTTGGACCTCGAGTATGTAATGAAGATTGAGCCTCTTCATTCCTAACAGCAACCGCATCTTTCAAGGCTACCATCATCTCAAACATTTGACCCATTTGATTCTTCAGTTAGTCAATATCAACCTTCATGTTTTCTTCCATTTCACTCAAGTTTTCCATTTTCTTTCTATTAGCACGAGTTCCGTATGGGTGTCGCGGAATGTTTGTTATTATTACATTACTGTTGATTTTATTTTAATGAATTAATTAATGAAAAATAAATGATATGAAATAAAATGAAATGAATGAATGCATGTAATTTAAACAGTAATTATGAAAATTGTACACACATTTCATGAAAATTCAACCTGCATTTTTATTAATGAGAATCATAGTTGTTTGACATTACAATTCAATTTCTCATAACAACAGAATACAATCATTTCTTAGCACTAACTATCATATTTTTCATCTGTTCCACTAAGTATTTACAATGATTCAAAAAGTTCTGCACTGCATTTGGGGGGTTAAAGAACATCAATGATATGTCTGCTTCTCTTAGCATCCTCGGCACTTCATGAATAGCCCCATTAGTGAGAGCAACTAACTGTGAGAAACATGTCTTCCAGTGAACTATGATTTTCTCTTGTTCTGCAATGTGATTCTCCAGCTGAGTCATCATAATCTCATGTCTCTCCTCTGTCTCCATTCTATGCCACTGCTCTTCCTTCATCTTTTCTTCATATTCTGACATTATTTCTTTCATCTGCGATTCGGTGCTGTTAAAACGGATCTGAAGATCATATAGCTCTTTCATCACCTTGTGTTTGTCTTGTCTGGCTTAATCATAAGAATTCTTCCATTGACGTTCAGAATGCAAAGTCGTGTCCCATTCTTTAGCTCTAGAGGCTAATTCAGTCTTGACGACCAACAGGTCCTGAGTTATCTTCTTGATATAATCTTCATCTACCTTTTGCTTTTTCACCAATCTCTCATTCACCTTTTCTTTCTCTTCACACTCCATTTTGATGTTTATATAGTTTTGTTGAAGGCTTTGCAAATCATCATTCAATGCAATATTCTTCCTCTTCAGCCCTTTAACTTCTTCTTTCAATCCCTTCACTTCTTCAACAGGATCATGAGAAATCAGTTTAAAAGGCATTTTGACCTCCATTAGTCTCTCCTCTATCCACTACTGATATGGGATTTCTCAGTTTACTGCCCATGGCCTCAAATCTCTTTCTGCACGGAATATGTTCTTCCAAGCACTACAGATGTCGCGCAATATTTCAGTGACAAATCCATCCTTATAGTAACACACAAATGCAGTCAAAGCAGCAGGTGTGGGTGCTCCTCGGATCGGATAGCCAAACTGTCTCTGAGCCAAAACTGGATTATAGTTAATGCAACCTTTCCTACCTATGAGAGGCACATTAGGAAATTCAGCACAGCTATAAATGAGACTCCTTCTTTGTTGCCATGATGGTTGCCATAAGATCTTCTTTTGATTCAAACCAGCAAAAGATTGAGCCCATTCTTTAGAACCTCTTATCTTCAGTTTCTTTCGAGTCACCAACTCTATCGGGTATCTAACCCCTATCACATTATCCCCAATGCGAGCCATCGACCAGATATACAACATGGGCAGACAACAATACAACTTCCTCACCTTTGTTTCATAGCATAAATTTAGAGCTAAGTAGGTATCAGCGAGAATCGCCGTAACTGGATTCTCAAATCTCGTTCTAATAGCAACAAAGATATCCACAACAGCAATATCCACATAATCACTAGCATAGGGAAACAACATCACTCCATACAGTGTAAGAGCAAGAACATCCATGAAAGTTTCCCAATCCTCCTTTACACTCAGCTGCCTAAGGTGCGCCTCCAAGAACCTCTGGGAAAACCCTTTGGTATCTTTTATAGCAACTAGCCGACTACTCAACTCATTATGAGGAATTTTGGTGATAGCTGATAATGTCAGAATAGAAACATGCTACTCGAAATGCCTATAAGGGACTCCACCATTCAGAGGCATATCCAGGATCTGCTTATACTCCTCAACTGTAGGTACTAACTGAAAATCTTGGAATGTGAAACATCTCAAGGATGTGTCATAATAATGAGTAACCCCAGCAGATTTCCGTATTTTCTTCTAAAAGCTCCTCTGTGTATAGTTTTAAGCTTCATCCCTAGCTCCCGGAGACTCGACAGATTATTATCTATTGGTTCAAACTTCATCTTCTTCTTTAGATCCACTGATTCAACTCCAAACTCAGGTTTAATCTCCATGATCTGGTGTACAATTTTCAAATTTACTATTTAGAATGAAATAATGATGCATGAGATCATATGTTACAAATAAATAACCTCCACTTATAACATTAACCATCAATCCACATTGTCACAATAAATAACCAACATGCTGGTGAGCGGTTGAAGAACTTGATTGTCTCCCTTAGTGCCCTAAACAAATCGGCAGCATAACACCTAGGGTTCTAAGATCTTTACATGCATCCTCACAAAGGTAAGTTCCCTAATTCCTAGAGGTATAAAGGTCACCAGAGGTATAAAGGTAAACAACTAGCTCATGAACAGGCAATAAAGAGAACAAACTCTGATTGGGATTCTCATGAAAACTGAAGTAGGAAGTACATCTCGTCCGGTATCACTGAATCCCTCTATTTCCAAACTTTTTCAGACCCGGGGTTTTAGGGTCCCACTCATGATACATGCATGAAAAGTGTGTATGTGAAGGGAGAAAACCTGTCCCCAACCCCCCACCTGCAAAACAGCCAGAAAAATCCAAGACAGATATGACAGATATAGCAGATAAAACATGTCTTTTACCCTAGGATTCAATATTCCATCAACAAATAATAAAACAAATAGAACAAATCATAACAAAGAAATAAAGTAAGTAATATACAAAAAAAAAGGGAAATACAAATATTCATAAAACCACATTTGTTTTCACTCATTCAATTAAATGGCTTGACTCTCCAATGTCTCCCCAGTGGAGTCGCCATCTGTTGCGACCACGATCACGACGGGTGATAGCGATCCAAAAAAAATAATGAAAAGAAAGAGATAGAGTCGCCACCATAGTTTATTATGGAAAACTATGGAAAACCAAGAAAATAATAAGGAAAGGTCTACAAACTAGAGATGAGCTCGGGAGTCGGTTATGCGTGGGGAAGGTATTAGCACCCCCACAGCACGTGTCCTAAGACAATACCTTTAATTAAATGAGCAAAATCAAATGTGGTTTAAGACATGTTTATTTTCCCAAAAATATAAGTAAAATGCAATTAAAAACAAAATGAAAATTTTTAAATTAAAGGACCCGACAAGGATTGACCTTGCTCCTACGTATCAAAAACCTTAATGGGTGAAGAATCAGGGAATACATAGTTCTAATGGATAGATGAGTTGTTTAAAAAACTTGATATTTTCTTTTTTTTTTTTTTT
>Ga0209700_109824_pt1 | contig 10598 bp, 6 predicted proteins | sample SiratroredBW_FD_187528 | JGI IMG/M metagenome (GOLD analysis project Ga0209700, IMG submission 187528) | Root nodule microbial communities of legume samples collected from California, USA - Siratro red BW (SPAdes) (version 2) | ecosystem: Host-associated > Plants > Roots > Nodule | place: USA...
AAAAAAAAAAAAAAAAAACTATTTCATTATTATTATTCTTACTATAATAATAATAATATCATTATCATTATTAATAATTAAAAAATAATATTTAAAATAATATCAATAATATTATTAATAACAAAAATAATATTAATCACAATATTAATATTATTAATAATGATTTCAATTATAATATTTAATATCATTAACAATATAATATTAATAACATTAATGATAATATTAATTATAAAAATAAAAATATTAATTTTAGTAGTAATATTAAAATAATAACATGTCTATTATTATTATTATTATTATCAATGATATTAATAATAATAATAATAATAAAGTTAATGATATTAATAATAATAATAATAATAAAGTTAATGATATTAATAATAATAAAATTAATTATTTAATATTACCTACTGAAAATTTCATAGATAATTACTTACAAATTTAGATCTGTTTGTATCTATAGATTAGATTTATAGATAGTTATTTATGAAATTAGTAGGTAATCATCTACAAATTTAGATTCGCAGATAATTATCAATAGATTAAGATCATAGGTAATTATCTACAACTATTTTTTTGGATAATTATCTACAATTTTTGCTATAGATAACATATTCCTATGTAAAATCTGTAAGTAATATTAAATTTAACTATGAATTTTTATTTATATGCAAATTACCTATAAATTATTTCATAGATAAAATTTATAATTACCTATGGACTTTTTGGTAAGAAAAGAAATTCACAAGTAAAATTATTAGGTAATGCTAAATTTAGTTACATATAAAAATTTATAGGTAATAATCAGTAAAAAAATAAAAAAATTTATATAGTGATTTCACTAAAGTCTATTTCATTCATTTGAGTTTAAAAAATTTATTTTTGACCATTGAAATAAAAAAGAAGTTAATTTGTGATTGAATAAAGAAGTGTTTATTTTTACGGATGATTTGTTTTGTCCCTTCGTCAAGAAAAAATTTGAAAGAATGAAGTAATTTTGCACTATTTATAAATCGTGAATTATAAACCTGCATTTATAATTGTCCTAACAATCAAAATTTACAATGGTCCTAACAAATTTTGTTTAAAAGAACTTTAAAATAGTTGTGCTCACTAAGCACAGTTTCATTTACGTTTATTGGTTCGTTTTTTTTTTTTTTTTTTTTAAGAAAGCACAGTTTGGTTTGTTTTTCTTTTTTTTAAGAAAGAAAAGTTTCATTTACGTTTATGCTGTTATTGATTTGTTTTTTTATGAAAAAAAAAAATCATTAGAAAAGATGACGACTTCAATGTTCAAAAGTCTTATATGATTACGATTACTTCAATTTTCTTTTTCACTTTATTTTTAAAACAAAAAAGAAATTGTGTAGAAATGATCAATAAGTTACTAAATAATTTTATAAATTGTTTGGAAAATTTTAAAAATTGTTTATAATAATGAATAATAAGTGAGAAAATAGTGTATAGCAGTGTGGAAAAAATAGATTACTTTGATAAAAAAATTGTTATAAATTTTTAAATAATTATATTAAGTATTTATCAATTTTTGTATTAAAATGTTTGATTTATGTAAATAGTTATTTAAAAACGATACATTGAGTTGTTAAAAAATATCAAATAAAATTATGAAAATATTTGTTTAATAATTTGGTTGGTTTACGTAGGAATTTAATTGTTAGTGTTTTTGATTTATTTAAATTGTTTTGAATAAAGTACTAAATAAAATAAATTAATAATAACAAATTAATTGTATAGTTGGTTGAGAAATATGAAGTATATTACTATGATTGAATTTGTAATATATATTTGGTTCTTTTTATTAAATATGGTAATGATGATTTTGATTATTTAAAAAAATAAAAAATTGTTTATTATTTTGTGCTAATTGTTATTAAAGAGATTTGTAATAAAGCAAGGAAGATTTATAGATTAATTTAAAAATGGAAATGTTATATAGAGGTGTTGTTTTACCTAATGCCATAAAATCTAACGTTGTGAATGTTGTCTTTATCATTTTAAATCAGTAATTTTTTAGAGTGTTCTTAGACAGAGTTTTAGATAGAGTTGTTTGGAGTGGGGACTGAATTTAAATGAGTGAATTTTAGTTGATTTGAGATAAAGGTATGTAAAAATTTTGGTTGTTTAGATTAAGGAAAATATGATAAAAAAGAAGAGAAAGTTTATAAAAATTTGTGAGTGATATGATAGGTGTTGTTGATAAAATAATTTTTTAATAAATAAAATTATAGTTAAAATTAATTTAAAATGAAATATAATTAATTTATTTGGTATAATTGATTAATTATTATTATTTTAATTGAAAAAATTATAAAAGAATCAATTATTTTAATATAAAATTAAAATAAAAAATTAAACTATTATTGTTAATTATATTATTATTATTTTAATTTTATTATCATTCTTATTATTTTATAATTTTATTATTATTTATAATTTATTATTATTTATAGTTTTTAATATTAATAACAATTAATTTTATAATAAATATAATGAAAAGTGTCATTTTCTCTTCATATCTTCGCAACGGTGCTAAGAAAGTATGCACAACAAGTTTTATTTCTAATTTAAAATTAAATTTTATATGTCTTGAATTCAGTGCTTTCCTTTCATTTTCTTGTTGTAAATCCGTCATCAAATACAAACACAGTAAGTGACTTGGAGTAGAAACAATAAAACGACTTGAAATAAGAACAATATGATACTATGCAAACCAGAAATGAGGCAATAACGAGTTCCATCATACTCACTCTTCTTACTTGACCCGAGAGAAGATTATCTATAGAACTAAGTTGAAGACATTAAATAGAATGGGATCCATCTGCAATAACAATTACTACTTGTTAAAAGAAATCTAAAATATACTTAAGTCAAAATAGTGAAATTTTGAGTTATTAACAATTACCACTTGCTAAAAAAATTATTTTCTTATTCTTCGTTGAAATAAAATCTCTTGTATGTTTGAAAGTCCAGAAGATACAACCTAGGAACCTCTTTTTCTGATTTAAATAATATTTCTCAACGACCTGTGAGGAATTTAAAAATTTTAAGTCGGCTGAATCCTCCGAATGTATGAAAATTTTTATGATATGAAGCGCAATCAGACTTAAGTTAAACACTTGAACAACGTCATATAATATAAAACTATTAAAACTTCAATAATGACTATATACACCCTATATAGAAAGAATTTATACCAAATCAAACTTGACTTTTGTAACAGAATAATATAGAATAAGAAACAAAATGATAGTATATGTTATAGTGGATTTTTTTGTTTCGATCAAGTACGATCATTAATTTTAATCAGTAGTTTCTTATTAGTAGACTGTTATCATATAATAAAACTAACCTATATAACATGCGATAGTATATATTATATATATTGTATTATGTTTACGTTTGTATAATTCTTGCTTAGAAGGAAAATGTAACATTCTATAAGAAGACGTAAAACAAAATAAATAAGTTAATTCAACTAGTTTTGTATAACAAATATAAAGGATTTACATCTACTAAAACAATATCCAGAGAAGATTGTGCTTCTTATCATTTACAATTTATTACTCATATGTGTAGTGACATATATGACATTCTTTTAATCAGCACACATATATAATATTGATTGTTGTTGCTTACAAGTTACTTTACATTTAATGATTAAATGCTTGGACTGTTCTAATGTCAACTTTATGTGTCTGTACTAAGATTCTACACCTGGACAACACATTAATTGAAATAAATAATTTAATATTTAATTATTATCATGCCAACTTAAATTTAGAAAAAAAAAAAAAACCAGTGTGTATACAAAATTGTATTGGACTGTCGAGGTCTTAAAATAAAGTGAGTACTTAGAAATAAAAACAATTTTTTTGAGAAGGTTCAGGTAGTACAAAATAAGATTAAAAACTTATGCTCAAATGATACCGTATACATTATAAAAAGACTTGTGCACTATAGGTAGTATAAGAAAATATTATGTAGATTTATTTAAATTGTTATTTGATTTCTTTTTCTCACAATTAATTAAGAGAAACATGAAAAGATATATGTATTTCATAAGCAATCTTTTCACAACTATCATATTCAATAAAAAGAAATTTCATAAAACAGAAATTTATCAAACATAAGTAATTGAAGTAGATAAAAGGGAAGTTGCTTTGAATTCATGTAATCCTCCTCCATTTCCCCTTCATTTTTTGCCAAAACATCAAAATTGATTGGTTTTTTCAATAATTATGCTTGGGTGTAACCTGTATATCTTGAATGGTTTTAACAACATTACAACGAGCAATATATGTTATTTTAGATTTTGTCAAGCTAACAAACATAATTTGATAATAAATGTAAGTTTCTCTAACTTCAATTCACTACAAAAAAAATCATGGATGTGGTGACGGTTTCAATATGACATTTCAAAAAAAGTGTCATATTATATTTTATAAAATGAGATTTTAAGTAATGCCACATTTTAAATTTAAAAAATAATATTTAGAAATGTCTCTTTAAAAATAATATCATTTTTTGACACGCGCACAGTTTTCATTCCCTCAAAATGAAAACGCAAAGTTCCCCTCAAACTTTCGTTCCCCCAAACTTTTCCAATGAAACTTTTGTTCCCTCTAAAGTAAAGTTCCCTCAAAATCTTTCATTCCCCCAATTTCACTTCTCTTACATTGAATCAAAACCCTAATTCCCCCAATTTCACTTTTCAACATCGAAGAAGCTATCTTTCTCGTCCTGGCTCTCGATCCTCAGGTGCGTTCTTCCCAACGATTTTCCCGTTCTACTTCTCAGGTGCGTTCCGACTCTCGATCCTCATGTGCATTCTTCTTCTCCTTCTTCCTCTGTTAAACTGTTTAGGGTTATTTTGTTTTCGCAATTATGGAATTTCGAGATTTGTATTTCACATTCGGTGGTTAATCGGGTTTTGTGGAATCATAATGGTGGAATATTGTTTTGGTTTTGTTGTTGATGGATCCTTGGTCGGGATTTGCTGTGGATTTTGGTTTGTGTTGTTGATTTTAATTATTCTGTATGTGTTTGTATTTTGATTTTGATTTTGCTTTGTATGTGTTGTCGTTAATAGTTAATAATACATCATCGATTCTCCATTGGGCGAGTCTCTTTGACGTTATCTTTGTTTGGTGTATGTGTATGTGTTGCTGTGGATACCTCAAGAGTGCGCCCTTGAGTGTAGGCGTCCATAATTAAGCACAATAATCTTTGTTTCTGTTAAATATAACCTTTGTTTTCATTTTCCAATGTTTCGTAAGGAACCCTTGTTTTCTTGGTAAGGTTTTGATTCAGAATACCCTTCTCTTCCAAACCAGGAACTCGACAATAACACCTACGATAGTGCCATCACCCAAATTCAGACTTGTTTGCCAACAAAAACAGTTTAAGTTGTGGTCAAATTTGTTTAATTATATCACAATTGGTTTTTCCCAAATAGAATAGTCGTTATAAATTTGTCAAGGTCCAATAATTTCAAAACCCTTGACCTACTCGTATCAATAGATTTATTCGATTATCATTAGATTTTTGTTTATTGATCAAAATTGCCAGTAATGAAGAAAATATATCACTAGTCATGTTGGAATTGAAATTTTGGGCACATACTCCATTATATTGAATCAATGTTTTAAATAATGTAATTTATCTACTTCATTTATAATTTTCAATCTCCCGATCTCAATTTCTTTGACATCTTGCTGTTGTTCGAAAAGTTCTTTGTAGTTTAACAAATTCTAATTTTATCAAAGCCAGAGGATTTCAGTTCTATCTAAGGGTTGTGGCAAAACTGAACTTGCAACTCTGAAAGAACAAATGAATTCCTTGCTTGCCTACATTGTTAGAAGATCGGATGTACCTGAACATGTTGCTGCAATGGCACCTGGTTTGCTAAGTGTCTCAAATAATTTTGATATAGTATTAACATGTATATCCTGCTGCAGTATTTAATTTTCTTTCGTTAGGCATCAGATGTTGCAAGTAGTGCTCCATCCCCAAATCACATTGTAGGATCAAGTGGAGGCAGCAAGACAGATTAAATATATATATATATATTGTTTTTATTTTGTATTTCGTAAGGGAAGTGGGTTTGAACAATTTAGTAAGTTATAATAGTGTCTTGGAACATAATAGTTTGTGAACTCTGTTAGAACATATACTATGTTATGTTGCACTATGAAATATTTTAATGTGATCTTTTGTTATTACAAAAGTTGTGTTATTTTAATTTTCTTCTATTGGATATGAATGTAGCATATATGATTATGAAATCTGATAAATTATTAAATACTACTAGATATATTATAGTTGGATATATAATTATAAAATACTGTATATTTTTTATTTAATATTAAAATTATGACAGTTAGAACTAACGTATCATCGCTCATCATTAATTATATGACCATAATAAGTGTCGTATTAAAATGTTCATAATGGCGTTCAGATGTATCATTTATTGTTGTTGGCAATAAAAATAATTACGACAATTCAATTGACATTATTTACATAAAAAAATGTCACTTTATACAAGGCGTAATATGGTGCATGCTACAGCGTTTTGAGCAAAAACACCATTTTATATTTTGTGGCGCCAAGATCTATGGCGTTTTTCAAAAACGCCGCACATGTATAAAGTGGCGTTTATAATCGACGTTGTACAAAAAAAAAATGCCACCATATACACGATTTTTTGTAATGATTCCTTTTTCTTTATCTAAATATGACCCTACCTAAACTCTATAATTTTTCTAAAATTATTTTTATATTTCTTGACGTTCATCTTTTTTGTTATTTCTTTGTAACTCAAGCACATCCTATCAAGTTATTTTTAAATAATTTCATCAATTGTAGGATTGTGATTGGAGTAAAGTATCTCTCCTTATTCTATAAGAGAGACTCCTAATCTTGTCGTGTTGTGTTTGTTTAAATCACCTCTCATAAAATTAGTGTCTTCATAATTCTCATTGCTATAATGAATTTAAGTCGATATTAATTTGACCTCCTTTATAATTACTAAAAAGACAAATAATCAAGACACAATTCCTTAAGATTCAAACATAGGGGCAGAAAATTCTCCTTCTGCGACATGTTTTTTATGTTGTGTAGAAATAAGAAAGTTGCAAAACATATAAGACAAAAGACTTATAAATCTATTGTTTTAAGGTTTAGGGTTCAAGATGACATTAAATTCTTGTATGAGTTTGACTCATGTTCATTATTGTGAGATTTCCCTGCCATCGATTTTCATATGTTAAGAAGCCAAGTTTGAGTCTAAATCTAATATAAAGTAGAAATGAGAAGTTGACCAACATAAAAAAAAAGACTCGCAAATCAATTGCGTTAAGATTTTGAGTTGAAGGTGGTGTCAATTCTATAGGTCTTACTCATATCTCATTATATTTGAGATCTTCTTGACATGACCGATTTAGATGAGTATAATTTGATCCTATATTGAAAGTAGAGTTTTGGATTGAAGGTTTTCATTTTATGAAATGAGAAAAACTCTCACTTTTTTTTTATTTGCATTTATTTTTCATTTGTCTTTTTAATAATATTTTTAAATAAATCGTTACAAAAAAGTTGAGTTTTAATGACCAACAAAATTGGTCACTAAATGACAAAAATCGATTTTTAAATACAGTAGTGATAGAAAATGAATAGTGACAAAAATTCTAGTCGCTAAGCATTTAAAGATCGATTTTTTAGGTAATCGCAATTTAGCGACCGGTTAGTTGGTCACGAAAGCAGTTGCTAGATATTTGGTCACAACATTTCTTAGAGACCAAAATATTGATCGCTAAATCGATAGTTAAATAGAATAATGTTGGTGCATAAAATAAAATAATTATAAGTGACTAATTCGGTGGCTTAAGTGAATTAAATTTTAATGGCTAAATCGGTGTCTAAATATCACCTAATTTTACATATTATTTTGACCCCTTTATAAACAATTCTTAAACTTGCTTATAAATACTCAAATTTTAATCATGTTAATCAATACATAATATAGAAAACAATAGTGTAAACATATTACATAATGACAAAGTATTGTAAGTAAATTAAAAGAGTCCAACGTATTATAGAATTCATCATATAGCTAATCATCGTCTGCATTATCATCTCTAATGTGGCCTTCTCTATGATGTTTGTTGGGAGTAGAATTTGAAGGATCTGATGACATCACATTATTCACTTGAATGTGTTGTAAGATGAGTTTCATCTCCTCCTGATCTGTCATCATTTGCTTGTGATCTTTCACCATTTGCTCCAACTTTTTTTCAAGTGTCTGCTCCTTAGCATTCTTTGATGTAAGTTCAACATTTAACTTTTGAATAATCTCACACATTTCTTCTATTTGATAGACTAATGAAGGTTGACTTGTAGTAGAGTCAACACTTGTGGAAGAAGTAAACCTTTTGCTCAATACACCAAGCCCATACATATTTTCTTTTTTTTTCCACCTCCAACAACATTAAAATATATTTCATTGTCATTAATGGAGGCAACAGGAGCATTTTGCAAAGATGAGCCTTCACCCATCATATGTTGTTGGGCTTCTTCTCGGCATTGTATATATTTCTCCTGAAAATTAAGTCAAATGTCATTACTATGAAAAAAAAACATATAATACATATTAAACTATAACTCAAAGTTTAAGTGTACCGCAAGCTCACGGGTTACCATTGACCCATTAACTTTTTGTTTTCTCTACAATCTCCCAAGTAGGTGGTTGTCGTTCATGCTCCTTAGTCTACATAAATTTAATGAAAAGATAAGATTAAATTCCTAAGTTTAATATATCATATTTAAATTAAATATATAAAAACATAAAGAAATAAGATTACCATTTTGTCAAAGTGAGCTGTAATAGATATCGAACCACCATAGTAGGCTGAGGCTCCACTATCAACATTTTGAGTCGTCGTGGCAATGACACTCTTGTTTTGGAATTCTGTATAACCCCAATGTCAGTTCAAGGTTTCTCGAACAAGTGGTGAAATCCATGTTCTCTTATCTTGAACTTTGTTCATTGAATTTTTTAGGATACGAGAACCTTTTGTCTCAAAAATATATCTAACAAGTTGCTCTTGTTTCGAATCCCACATATATTCTTTCTGCATGAAAAATTAGTTAGGAAAGAAACATCGTAAAATAATAAAATAAAATTTCAAATATAACCATAATTCAAATTACCTTAAACTCTCCTAACTATCTGTCTCGAAGCTCAAGTCGAACCTCTTTCCAAGTGGGACTAGGTTCATCAAACTTTTGTTTGATAACGCGTGAGATTATAGTGGAAGGACCATCTGGTGGTATAAATCTATGTTCAAATATATTTTATCTATCATTATTCCAACTTCTAACCTTAGTCTGTAATACTATAAAAAGGATACAATCCAAGTTCTTGTGGGGCTAGGGAGAGAAGGTAAGAAAATCACCTAGTTGGCCTAGAACAAAGTTTGCTCTCCAATGGAAGAAGGAGGGTTGGAACACAAAGATGTAGGGAAATTTAACTTCGCTCTAGTTGCTAAAAGGAAATGGAGACTAGGGTCAGGGGAATCAGGAGTGTGGAAAGATATCCTAGTATCTAGGTACGGTGGTTGTAGAGAAATGTCAAGAATTATGACAGATAAGAAAAGCTCTTATTGGTGAAACGATTTGTGTAAGATGATAGGAAAGGGGACAACATAGTATGTTGTCTATTTGATGTATGTAGGTACAAGGCTCACGATTGTTTCAAGCTAAAGAACATTTAGAGAGTAAACGAGGAAATGAGGAAAGCTACACCGCCGAGGTAGCCATTCAAGCTGGATGACTAAAAGAGGCAATGTGAACAATACACTTGTTAGGAGGCATGTAACTACCACAATTACCAACGGCCATGAGCAAAAAAATAATAACTTAATTTGGTGCAGCTTACGACCATTTAATGTTAGCTTCTGTAACATATGAGGTGCATTGTTCCTTCTTGTATGTATGTTGTTAGGTGTATCTGAAAGTCAGACTTAGGAATTTTGAAAATCTTTATAATAGGATTTGGGTACCCTTAAGTGCCCTCATTAATTTTAATTTTATTTTTTGCTGTTAAAAAAATGTAGATAATTTTGAATTACATATGAATTTTTGCTGTAGGTAAATACAATTTTTCTTACAGTCACTTATGGTTTTCTATAACCTAAAATTGCTAAGTTTTTGAATTTATCTATTGAACCCACACCTTTACTTAAAGTAATGGTGGGTAATGGAAGCTATATGCAAGCAGAAGGACACATTAAAAGTTTGATTGTTAATGTGCAAGGCCAATCATTTGAATTAGTCATATATCTTCTTCCAATCTCTGGTGCAAATTTAATCGTTGGAGCTGATTGGTTGTCTACCATTGGGCCTCACATAGTTGATTATATATCAAATTCCTTCAACTTGGTAAATTTGTCACACTACAGGGTGATACATCTAATACTCCTATTGCAGCACAATTCAACCATATGCGTAGGCTTCATCACACAAATTCAATTGCAAAAAATCTACACCTTGCACTTAGTTTAACCATTTCATCCTTA
>Ga0209700_109826_pt1 | contig 10595 bp, 5 predicted proteins | sample SiratroredBW_FD_187528 | JGI IMG/M metagenome (GOLD analysis project Ga0209700, IMG submission 187528) | Root nodule microbial communities of legume samples collected from California, USA - Siratro red BW (SPAdes) (version 2) | ecosystem: Host-associated > Plants > Roots > Nodule | place: USA...
CTGCAGCAGTCCGGAGACGTAGGCAGTATTGGCCGAACTCCGTTATCAAATTGGTGTGTACAATTATTCCGCTGTTATTTCACTCTCATAAATCTGACTGTATGGGAAAGTTCTGCGTATTTTTCCCCAACACTGCTTTGATCTAAAGTTAATTACTTTTGACATATTTCACCTTTGAATTTAGATAACCTGTTCTACAGTTTTAGGAATGGACTTGCGTCATTCTTCCGATGGTTTCATTCGATATGGAGTCACATATTTTGTGTTTAACTTTTTTTATAATTATGCAATTAATAATATTTTTTATTTCATTAACGCTATTTATGTTATATATATTTATATATTGAAATTATTTGTTTTAAAATATATTTTATCTGTGAGTAATGTTACAAATTAATATTTTGCCTTAATAAACCGGGATGATTTAGCATGAGTTTTGATTTTCATTAACTCCACTTAAAACGGTAACTGTGAGAATATTTACAAGGAAGGAAATAAGAATTTATACACGTTATGTTTTTCTCTTTCTAGTGCATGTCGAAATGGGAGTTCTGTTGTCACGGAGAATTTATGCTCGGGTTCATTATACTTGACACTCCCTTTTCTATTCTACATACTAATATTTTATTAGAAGAAAGAGTTGTAAGGTAGAAGTAATTTAAGCACATCGAAACTAACATGAGTATAATATCATCAACTATTCCAAATCAAGTTCAATTCAGTTCGTAAGTGTAGTATCTTTTAAATGAACATTTTCAAGCCTCTCAATAGAAAATCAAATACACCCTATAGAGAAATGAATTAGCATTAGAAGAGCATTGAAAAGTAAAGATGAGTGAAACAATCACAAACTTTAAATCAAATAACTACGGAGTTAAATCTGTGCAATACGTGGTTAATAAAGCTTTTACAATGCTTTTGTACCACTAAACTGAAATTAATGGAAGAGATATTGGTGAGGTAATGGGTCTTTTGTGGATGTCAATTGTCACATTCGCATTTAATTATTTCTTGAGGGTAACAAGTGAAAATCTGGTTTAGAATGGAAATGGTATGAGACAATGATTGAGATGTTTGGTTTCCTTTCTTCAAATAAATGCTGACGACCCTTTACAATTAGGAGCAATAACATTGGTGGAGGGTGACTAGTAGCCTTTGTTAAGGTTGTTAAGGTCACCATTATGTCACTTTTTCTGTGATGAGAAAAGCAGTGCCTCATGCATGGTCATGGTATGGGATGGTGAGGTGGTGTTGGGACTTGGAATGGTGAGGATTGCCCATACGTTGAAGGAATGACATGGTTAAAAGGGGTCAAAAATTAAAGGTAAATATTATATGAGATTGATAAAGTTTTTGTTTGTGGAAGAATGGGGAAAATTATTGTATAAACATGATACATGCATCATAAACTTTGTTTGGTATAAGGTGTATTGTGAGAATATGTGTGTTGGAGAAAAGGATAGTTTGAAGAGGAACTGTTATTTGATCTGCTACCACTGCTCATAGTCTTTTCCTCACTTTGTCCTACTCAAAAAGGCAAGAGCAAGATCTGCTGCACCAGCATTGGACTTTTCAAGATCACAATTTACCTTCACTCTCTCTGGCTCTGTGCCTTCCCATTACCAGGGGTACTATTTCAATCACTTTGCCATTTTGGCTCCATGCTGCCATCAAGTTTTAAGTTCTGTAGTATTCATAATAGACAACCCTGCATCGTGAATATGCGATCTAAGTACTTGTTTGTGAACAAATCTGTCAAAAAAAAAAATCATTTTTTAACTAAGTTATATACTTCAAAGAATTAGTCTCTAAGAATGAATAATAGAGCAAGTAATTGTAATATGAAGAAATGTGAGTATTATTTAGCACGAGGAGATAAAGTAATGTAAAGTAATTGAGATTTCTTTTTTCTTAGTGAGAAGATTATGCATATATTTTGCCTGCTTGCAGAAGAGAAGTGTGTGTAGCTGGTGTGCTATAGTAGAATAGAATATACTTTTTGACGTTTTCTTTTCAGTGCAACTTTATATAATAAAGTAAATTTTATATTAAATTTATTTAAAAAATAACTTTAGATTTAACAATAAATTAGAAACGACAAAGTAGGATGAAGAGTATTGTGTAATGCAATAACGTTGGTCAGCGACTTTCGCAAACACATAGGTCACCTAATCGATAGAGCAACAAGTAGAAAGAATGACTTATTAACAAATTTTTAATTATATTAAAAGAACAAATTCTTAATTACTTGCTAATTGCTTGATTACAATTATTCAAGCAACTTGATTATTTATGATTTTAGTTTGTGGTGAAAGCCCTAACTTGATTTATAAAATAGCCTATATATGGAGATCAATTAATTACATGTGCAATCAACGAGATCTGGATCTCAAATAATATTTTTTTTGGCTAAATTGATATAAAATTTTAGATATAGTTGACACTTTATGCATAATTATGGTCTAAAATTCCATTCATATGTATTACTTAATTGTATATTTCTAAAAGTGGTTCACGGTACAATTCAAATCACGAAGAGAACCAAGTCAGAGTTAACTTCTTTAGTTGGATTGAGTAATTTTAAATAAATAATATTTTATTAAGAAAAAAAAACATCTCAAAAGTTAATATTTTTAATAATTATAAAACAACGACAATACTATATATATATATATATATATATATATATATATATAATATCTTAAATATGAATTCATTTTCCAATCCAATTCTAATTTAAAATATCTTAATTTGACAAAACCAAAAAGTCAAATATACAATTAAATTTTTATACTGTGCCATATATAAAAGTTAACTATTCATAATCATACAAAAACACCCACTATATATAGATTCCATATGATAACATATCAAAAATTGTTTCCACCACCATGGGTGAGTATCATGATGAACCCAGTAATTTGCAGGTGCATTGGGGTAGGTTAGGAATTGGGTGGGCATATTAAGTGGTCTCCATTTGGAGAATAAAATGACCTAATGTTGCTGAGCTAACCCTGGTCATCTTAGGATTCAAACAATACCATATTAACACAATCATATAAAATCTTATTAAGGTTTTGGTCAACTATATAATGCATGTTAGATCCATTTCTTTTTAAAAACAATATTATTATTGTTTATTTAAGAAATTAATATTTTATAAAACTAATGATATTATAAAGGGTACAAACACACAAAACTATTAATCACTACATATATCAATGTTTTCTTATCTTTGCGGAATGGTGTTTGTTCATCGTAACTATAATAGAGACTTTAAAAAATATGTTTTATTTGGATTGGTAGATAAATTTGAGGGATTAGATTTATGTGGATTGGAGAGAGTAAATTAGATGTTATGGATTAAGAGATGGTGAGATTTGAGTTAAAAGTTTGTGAATGATATAATATACAATTAATATTTTAATATTTTTAATTGAAAAAAGTAAAAGATTAAAGATTTGTCATTATAGTTAAAAATAATTAAAAATTAAATAAGATTAATTTGAGTGATAAATGAGTTCAACTCAAATTAAAGATTAATTTTTAATTGATTTTTTTTTAATTATCCTCACCAACCACTTGTTTATTGGGTAAATGAGTTCAACTCAAATAAAAACATAATCTTAATTAAAGATTAATGTAATTACAATTTTAATTTGATATATGTGTTGTCAGGACAATATCATCTACTCAAGATTAAAACAATTAAATCTTATATTGTGTTTTAAACTTGCACTCTACTTTCTATGTGAATTGAGTTTTAATAAAAATAATTTTAAAATTAAAGAATATTTTTTATTGTTTTTTCTCCACCTTTGATCTTTCTAGGTAAGGTATTTATAATATCCATCCCTTCCTCTTCCTACTAAATAAATTTCCAAACTAAATACAATTACTTAATTAAACAAAATAGTTTACATGCCAATAATTAAAATCCTATATATATATTTTTTAAATTCTAAATATATAAAAATGATAAATAAATAAATTTTAATATAAATATAATTACTTAATTAATATTAAATAAATATATTTCTAATACAATAAAATTTCTGATTTAGTTAGAACCCTAAATACATAATATTTAAAATGTCTAAATATTTTTAATTTTTTTTCACAAAATATTTAACAATCTTATTTTATGGTAAGAGAAAAACTTACTTGTTCAAATAATTAAACCAGCAGCATCACAGAAACCCTAAACCAAATCACCAAAACCAACACCAGCACAGTCACAATTCACACATCTTGCTTCAGCAACCACCAACTTATAATAACATAACCATTTTAGATTTTGAATCAAAAAAGAATAATGAAAACACTATAACCTCACAACCCTCTATATGCAGTCTCTTATCTTTCATATTGTCTCTTACTTCTTCATTATGACCACACCCAATACACAAATTGATCTCTACAACTACACTAACATATTATTTGAACTACAACACAAAAATCAAACTCAAACAAACATATCATACTCAACAAAATTGAAAAAAACAAATCCATAATTGATTATAGGGTATATAGCTATAATCGATTAACCTAATTAATTAGGTATCTTGGTCACAATTTCTTCTTCAACCTCTCACAGTTTTTGTCTTCTTCACCCTCTTATCAGACATTGTTTTGCAGCCACTTCATGCGAACTAGTCACTCAGATCACCACAAAGCTTCATACACACAACTAACTCAACTCGTGTAATACCTCAACTCACAAACACATGCAATAGTGAAACTGTGGTCAAATGCGAGGGATGCGAAAGATATTTCTGTAAATTGACAAATGTGATCTAGGTTTCTGTGCAAATCTCTTCAGGGAGTGAGGAAACCAAGAACATCCAATCCTGAAAATCTTCGCTCTACCCATCTCCTCTAATCCATCTTCATCTAGAGTCCAAACCACATTACCCATCCAAACACTACGTAAAAAAAGAATCATGATATGGTTCCTAAACCCTAGATGATATTATGTTATTTATATATACTATCCTCATTTGATTAAAACATTATTTTGATATCATGTTCGAACTTGACTGAGAAAAAAAAAAACTACTAATTATCTAACACTATCAATACATCTAAAAATGTATAAAAAAATTCATAAAGTAAGATTAAAATAAAAATTAAATTATTACTTTTAATAATAATAACATTATTTTATAAATTTGTTTTGATTATTATTATTTTAATTTTATCATTACTTTATAATTGTATTATTTTTATTGTTATAATTATTATTTATGACTATATTATTATTTTTAGTTTTTAAAATTAATATTATTAGTATTTTATAAATTTATTATTATTTATTCTATTTTTTTTATTTTATAACTTTTTTATTATTAACCGTTTTATTATTATTTTATAATTTTATTATTGTTATTGTTTTATTATTTTAATTTTATAAATTTATTATAATTTTATTATTGTTATTGTTTTATTATTTTAATTTTATAAATTTATTATATCATATAATATAATTAATTATATTACTTTAATCATGTAACATATGCAGGGAATAAGAGTAAGAGATTAACAGAGAACAACAGAGAATAAAGGTTGAGGATGAAGAAGGGTCTGCCTAGCTCCATTTGATATCCCTTTCTTGTATTTGTTTTTGTTATTTATGAGGGTAAATGTGTAATTTTAGGTTTTCCAGATTGCCTCCTCTCCTCAAAATGGAAGGAGGGCTCGGATCCATTAAATAAGGTGAATTCAGGCTTTTCTTTCTGAATGAACACTATTCATGCATAAACAAACCAGTGTTAATGTTTTTTATTTAACATATAATACAATATAATATAATCATATTCTTCATAAAATTAAATAAAGTCTATTTGGACCAATTACAAATGAATATAAAATAAAGAACAAAAAATACATGCCTTTTAGGAAAACTCATTAAACTAAATCCAAGAGACTATAACACTTTATCAATTAAAGACTTTGATGTAAATTGTAGAATCAAATATTAAGATAAGTTCATTATAATTAATATTCATATATCTATAAATATTTTGAGCGCGCGAGAACTCTTCTTTTATTTTTCATTGTATAATGTTTTAATTTATATTATTTAAACCATTAATAAATAAAAAAAAGACTATGTTATATTGTAGAATTATTTGCTTGGTACTTATAAATGCATCTCACATTAGTTAGAGATAAAAAAATCTACATTATAAGTGCGATGTTAAGTTAGATTACAATTATTTCAGTACCTTAATAAACTTGTTTAACACTTTATACCGCCACTTCTAAAGTTTGAAAAACATCTTAAACTACATACTTCAAACATTCACTATATTCACACAGTTAACTCAACAAAAAATAGAATTTCAATTTTTTTTTTAAAATATTTACTCAACATAAAATTGAGTCCCACAAGACATACATTAAATTACTTTCGAAAGGAGAGGCTATGGAGAGAGTACAAATAGAAAGAGAATTAATATTATATGTTTAATGAAAGGAAAAAAAAGAAAAAGTGTTTAAAAAAAATAAACTCATTTTACTATTGTTACTTATATATTTCTCTTCTTAATTAAATTAATCAAACTTCACAAAAATTAGAAATAACTTTTGGATTTCTCATATACTTTTACTTTACCAAAAAATTAAATATTTAATTTTATTTTTTACTTCTTTTTTCTCAGCTTATTTCTTTTATAATAGTTTCGTCCTCTCCTCATAAAATTGCCTAACTGATGAATTCTACATTAGAAAATATTTGTACAAATTTATTAAGGGATAACGGTACAACTGAAACTAATTATAGTAATATCTCACAAAAGTATTTAAGAAATTAGTATCGAATTTTATACGAATGTTTATAACAAACGTGTTATTTGTAATTATTCACACCAGTATTTTTATTTATAATTAATAAGAATACTATAATAATAAAGAAAATTAATGATTAATAATAAGAAATATTTATCTATAATTTTCCTATTGTTTTACTAATCAAATAATATTGTTAACAATGTCCTATTATTTTAATTAATCAAATCATATCTTTAACCATTTCTAATAAGATTATGTAAACACTAAACATGATCAATCGGTTCAGTTCAATTATTTATTTTGGATATGAATCTTTGAAAATTTTGTTGTTGGTGATAATTTATTGATTTAAATAAGATTATCTCTTGAACAGAATAGAATTATTGTGTTCTCAAACCAAACAAAGTAAAATACTGAGAAAGAAAAGAGATGCATGCATGTTTGAGATTGAAAGCAGAGTTATCTCCTTTGGAAAACGAAAAATTAGCATCATTCAGCAGATATTGTGGTAATATTGAGACGAGTGGCACACAAAAGAACAATGAAACGACACCACTCACTGCTCCTTCAAGTCAGTGGAATCTCTCATCTCATCTCATGCATATCTAAGACATACACCAATACCTATAGCTGTAGCACTCATTCATTTCATGTCTCTGCAAAAGTCCAATATATATATATATATTGTCATTATATATATATATATATATATATATATATATATATATATATATATTGCGTTTATCATACAATTGTTGTCATTTTAGAGGTATGTTGAAAAAGCATTAACATTTTATTAGCGCTTTAATAATCAGTTCCATAAATATTCTTATCTGCTGAAGAAACTTATTCTTTACAAAAGAGAAAAATCTATTTTCAGAGAACCGCAAGATTATGTTATGTTCCTATTTCTTATTCTGATTCTGATTCCAGGGTTAAAGTCATAAAGAACAGTGGGATGAAGTGAAAGTGTTAATATTTTGAGCAGCGTGAAAGAGAATAGAAATAGTAACTAGTATGGGGTTGAGGCTTGCATGGAATGAAGTGGACCCTTATGGAAAGCAAAGAACAGTAATGGAAAGGAGTGGAATTTGAATAGATTTCTTGGCCTGCGTTTGTTTGTTGTGTAGAGGTAAACACTGTATAGACACTGTGTAGAGGTAACATATAATAGTAGTATTAGTAATAGTATTATTGAGGAGCAGAGAGCCAAGTGCAAATGACCAAAAGCTCATGCCCACTCCTTATATGATGACAAGGGAAAGATGGTGCAGTACTTCAATAATTTCAAAAGTTAGCATAGGGTGGTCAATTCAGCCAGCAAAAGATGAAAAGAAACTGTGACTTAGGTCATTCACACTGAAAACCTCGAGTCAGACCACCTGTTCCTCTTAAAACACTTCAAACACTTCAAGCACCAAACTTTTCTTTTTGGGACCCTTCAATTTTTCATACATATCAATATCAATCATACCACATTCAATACCAACCCCCCTTTGCATCCCTATCATTGCACACAACCCATTCCTCCCATTTCTTTCTCCCGCAACCCCATCTTCCAACTTCTGTCGATCATTACTTTTCTCTTTTTTGTAAGACTGATGGATTCTCCAAACGTATATCTCACTGGACTAAAAACTTTTGTGACTCTGATTCTCATAATATCCCTCACCTTATTTCCTTCTAATTCAGGTAAAACATGCATGCCAGCCATCATGAGAGTCCAAATATTTCTGCGTCAACATGATGTGTGGTGTTTCATTTCATTACTTGGTGTGATTAACCTAATCATGTTCTTGACTTGACTTGTGAACAGTAGGGTCAGGTTCAACCAAAGATGGGAAGGGTCTGAAGCAAAAGAAGTTGGTATTGGGGTCAAGGCCTCCAAAGTGTGTGAACAAGTGCTTGAGTTGCAAGCCTTGCATGGCTGCTCTAGTAATCTCTCCTCACCACAGGGTTAGTCACATTCACAAGGCAACAACAGCTCAAAGAGACGAGGGCTACTATCTCCTCTCTTGGAAATGCAAATGCGGTAACAAGTTCTTTCAGCCCTGAAATTATGTTCATCATAAAACCTTTTGTTGGGTACACACTATAGCGGCATACCTATAGTTTATGCTTGAGCAAAAGTTTCAGTGTACTTGGTGTGTGCTGTGTAGTAGTATGAACTGATTAACAATATTATTAACCTTCAATCAATCACCATATTTAACTTGACTATATATGTACAAGTTTATTTGTTGATTCTTTGTTCAAACTTTGGTTAACATTGGTTGGAGCAGCTTTTATAGTTTGATGGATAGATAGTTAGTTTTTTTTTAACCACAAGAGAACAAGGGAAACCCTGACATGCTAAAAGATGTACCCTTGGTGTGTGGCTGAGCAACAAAACAAGGTTGGCCCCTCTGCAGAACTTGGCCAGCATTAATTGGGTCAAAATGAATCAAAGATGAGTGAGAAAGAAGTAGCAGAATACCTTAGAAAGAAAGGGTACGTCGTATAAAGAATGTAAATAAAATTATGTTGGTGAAGATATCTTTCACAATAACATATATTATTGCACAGACCATTCGTCTCACAAAATATTTTAAACCGCCAGAGTTTTGTGTAGTTGCCAAAAAAGAGAGTTGGAAATTTATTTTTCTTATGTTCGTATAAGTATAAGAAATTTTTGTGAGATTGCATTTCTTATTTTATGAAGGTGGGTTGTGTAGGTTTCTATATAATTTTTTTTTATTAGATTTAGAGTCTTCTGTGAAAGAATTGTCAAAACAATGTTTGTGGTGTTTAGTGGTAATGTAGACAAGTAGAAAATTTTTGTGGACATGGATGAGTCAAAACAATCCTTTCAGTGTTCATGGGGAAAAGCTAGGAACTTATTTTAATCAAGGAAAAAATGGCTTTCTCTCTTTATAAAATTTATCGACTATTGATTTATCATTAGGTGATTCGTAAGTTTAAATATTTTGTTCCCTCTACATCTCGTAATTTGTTATTTGGTCATAAATTTTCGAATAGATAAATTTTAATTTTTGTAATTTTCCAATATATTCCATTATTATTTTTTATTTATTTATTGAGCATATACTTATTTCTTAAAAAGTAAAGATAACTTTTTAGACATGTAAAACAAGTAAAACGATATAAACAAGTTAAATAGAAAATTCACAGATAGATTATATGACAAATATTTATTAGGAGCGGATAAAAGTTTTTGAAAAAAAAATAGGAGATTGAAATTTGAGACATTTAAAAAATAATAGTTAAGTCTGCGACAGAAAAAAAAAAACACATTTAAGTAAAAGAAAATGCATTAATTTCTTATAAAATATTTGCAAAAGCAAGAATGTCGGGAGAAATTCTCTCTGCAAAAGAATCTGATCTGGTTTAGGACCCTGATAAGAATACGACGAGAGTTTGCTGAAGGAGCATAAATTAATTCCAAGAGATAACTGATGAGTTGGGGAAAAAAGAGTAAACGAATAAAAAATATAAGTACAAACAAATTTAATTAAGTGGAGTTGACATCGCTTCAAGAAATCTGACAAAAAAAATACAAATTTATGTGTATTGAAACATAAAATTACATATAAACTCCCTCATACACATTCAGTATAAATATACATATATATATATATATATATATATATATATATATATAAAAAAAATATATATATATATATATATATATATATATATATATATATATAATAAAAATACATAAATTTATAAACATTTAAAAATAGCTAAAGAGTACCTCTAGCTTTAGAATTTGTAAAATTATATGTTCCATGTCAATACAT
>Ga0209700_109827_pt1 | contig 10595 bp, 5 predicted proteins | sample SiratroredBW_FD_187528 | JGI IMG/M metagenome (GOLD analysis project Ga0209700, IMG submission 187528) | Root nodule microbial communities of legume samples collected from California, USA - Siratro red BW (SPAdes) (version 2) | ecosystem: Host-associated > Plants > Roots > Nodule | place: USA...
CCTGAAACTTTTAAAAATTTGAATTTTTCTTTTTTATAAATAGGTCAATGACGGTTGTTTGTGCCAACCGACGTGGAATTTTTCATTTATTTACAATAATGCCACCGCATTTCTGACTACATCGTTTGCCTGTTTAACCGTCATAAAAAGGAGACGTTAAAGCCTATTTTTCTACTAATGGATATTGTACGTAGGACCTTCGTGTATATAAGTTGAGGAGACGGCGGTGGAACAAACCACAATCGCCAGAGCCACTACCATGATTTAGGGCTTACGAGTATCAATGTAATTAAGCTGTAAAAGTTGTCCAAGAAAAAATCTAATAATGATAATAATAACACAACCACTAAGTTGTCCCTTTCAAACGGGGATATGTCGGTTGCGTGAGGGTTTCCACTTGCTCGTCTCTTTAAGCTTCAACTTCTCTATGCTTCACCTACACTTTTAGTTTTTTATATCCCTTTGCATTTTTTATATTTTTGGCATGGAAGAAGGTTGAATGTTATTTTTTTCAAATATTATGACTTGCAATTTACAAAGTTGACGTAGTGATATGGTTTCTTCGAATGGCATGTGGCCGCATAGATTGGTCAAACCTACAAATGTTATTATTACTACGTGTTCTGACTAATAATCCCATTTAAAGCTTTGGTGTTTAGTGGGGAAGCAATGATTATTGAATGGATTTTGACGCCACTAACGTCCTTTCACACGAGGATCAAAACTCGGAGAATGTTCCATTGGTGCCCTTCAAATGGGACCCGTTTCCACCTCCGTTTTCATCATACGCCTGTAATCCTATCTCATGGGTGTGGCAAGAGGAAATAATGTTTTCTCTTCCGATTCTTCGTTTGTTGGCTATGGATTCAAATGAATATAATGTATAGTTTGATATAGAATAACTAGTCATGTACTTATCGATAGGACTCCACCGTGCTAAACCATTATAAAAAGAAATAATTACTGAAGAATGTTGTGACAATTATTTGATAATAACCAAACTAATAGTAAACTATTAACTAAAGAAATTTTGCAATACAATTGACGACAACCGCATAAGAAGTATATCAGATACAAAGGCTTTCTTTAAGTTATCTGCAAATTTGATTATTATTCAGTGATTAAAACTGTACAATCACAACATAAAACTGGTACAAGTATGCTAAAAGCCTTGTTTTAAGACGAATCAAGTATATGTATTTTGATATGGTCATGTGGCAATTGAAAATGTAATCATCAAAGACCTAGTGGAGCACTAAGGACTCTGTCTAAACGACCATGCTTTGTGACTGAACAAAATAATAATACAAAACCATATCGGAATCTTAAGCACCTATATTTGGGGCCAGTACATCAATCCAAAGACGGAAAATGCCCTTTTATGTGTTATAATAAGGTTGGTGGACTTGGGGAGCACTCGAAACACATCAATTTGATTACTTTCATGTAAGGCAAAGGACAAGTAACTTCTATTATGTTGTTGACACCCCTCAATCACCTTTGGACTTTAAAAAAACACAAAATGTTGAACAACACTATTTAAATAAAGTACAATACTTTAACTGATTCAAACAATCGACATTTTGGTTGCTTAGATCATTTCACACCACATTTATTTTATTCTATTATTAAATTTGGTTTGTTCTTACTAAAAATGAGTTGGAATCGTTCAAGGTAGATTAGAAGAAATTTTGAGAAAACTAACTTTTGATCGAGCTAAATCCTCTTTAAAATGATTGTTGAACTTTGTTGATGAAATATGAGTGAAGGGTTCACCTGCAAAAGATTTTCCGACACTCAAGTTAGCAAGAACTAAAAAATATTTTAAAAGCATTTAGTGAATAAGAAATAGATTGAGTGAGTACTCCCTAGATAACCAAACTATATTTATAGGCTTTCTATCCTAGGTTAATATTTGAATAATGTCTGAATGTTTAGTTTGTTTTAACAAAATTAGTCTTCATGTTATTGGGAGTTGTTAAAATTCGTTGGTGGTATACATGATTCTTGGAAGCTAGTAACTGTATCTTCAAGTATCTTGAAATATGATGGTTCATAAGTCCCCCATGCTTGACATCCATGAATGAGGTGCAAGTGAACTGATATTATAGGTCAACGAGCTTTAATATTTGTTGAGCTCGATTTAAGTGAAAACTTTTGAAGTTACAATTTCACAACCTTAAAGGTAGATGCTTTGTGACCTTAACCACAACCAAGGTATTTCTTTAGCTCATATGTACTCAGTGTATGACATATAAACAAGTGTTAATGGTGTGGTTGTTCACCATGCACATTTATGAGGGACTTTTGTTCATAATGATGAGTTATTGTGTTATTCGAAGCGTTATGTCACCTATACAACTAACATTTTTCTAATTCACACCATGTGGCCCTAGGATATGGTGTTTGGGTATTTTCGGTTTACTTGGAATGCACTACAAGAAAAAATTATTTTACCCACGACCAAAATCCAAAATCCATAGGTAACAGAAAAAATCATGCGTAAATCAACATTACCCACAGGTTACTCACGGAAAAAAATTCGTAGGTAATTTGGGCGTAGGTAATTTGTCTACAGAAGTTGAGTCCGTGGGTAATTGAAGTTATGGGTAATACCCACCAACTCTTGTCCATAGGTAATATCCACCAACATTAGTCCATAGGTAATATCCACCAACTCCAGTCTGTGGGTAATATCCACCAATTCCAGTCTGTGACTAGGTAACGTCAATGTGCACATTGCCCACCAACTAGTCTATGGATAAATCTATAGGTAAACCTTCATGCATGAAAATGTTCATTTTAATTGAATTGCTTTTAAATTTTTTACTCCTGTATGAAACATACAAGATATCCTACATATTCAACACATCCAACAAATGAAGAAATCCAATATATCCAAATGTAACAATTTATTACCAATTGTATTGAAAACAATCAAGCATCATTCAATAGACCTAGCAAAACATAAAATCCACATTTAGTTCAAATTCAAGCATAACATACATAGTTAAAGTCTCATAATACAAAGTAAAAGTAAGTCAAAGATAACATAATTCCAAAGTAAAGTGAAATTGAAATATAATCCATAATTCAAACAAACTTGAAAGATAATAAAATATTCAAAGCATAAAGATCCTAATAGCCTCCATAATGGTCTTCATGTCCAAAATCTCCATGCTTATTTTGTTCTTTGTTGGGTGGTTACTCATGCTCATTTTCTTGCTAACTAGATGATTGTTGTTGCAGCTGTTGTTATTGTTAAACTTGTTGTTCAAATGCACTTCGTGCATGAGGTGGAAAGAAGGAAAAGACGATATTAGCCAATGTTTTCAGCTGTTGACTAAGTCTTTCATTATCTTCCCTAAGTTGTTTTAGCTACTGAGTATGTTTTGAATCATGAGAGAAAGTCAAAGGTTCATGATACATCAATGTATGACCAAATTTAAACTTATGAGCAAGCTCCCCAACTTTATAAATTCCACCTTTCTTTTTTCCACCTACAACACGAAGCCAACTTTTAGTTCTTAATCTATCTTCCTCTACAGAATCTATGGGGGATGATTGAGATTCTGATGTAGAAGATTCAACTTCTGATCTGGCTTGAGTAAATCTACTCTCAAATTCTTCCTATTATTCGTATATGTTATTAATGTCATATATATATATATATTACACGACTAAAATAAAGAAAAATAACAATAACAAATGTAACTCACGATTGTCCTTCTTGATCTTTCATCAACGAATTCACCATTACTCTTGCAAAAATGAGTCGCCTTAAATACCTCATCAATATGTGCAGGATGACCCAACTCTTTTGCCTATAAACAAACATAAATAATATTATGGTTATGCAAGGCAATATCATCGAGCTTATTGTATTTTGATATAATCCAATGTAATATATTATCAAATATCATATATTGTTTGTAACATTCAAACATTGTATATAATAGTATGTAATCATAAAGTATAATTCAAAATCAATTACAATCAAAATTCAATGCAACATATATGTCTTGTATACGTACCATGCGAATGGCATGCTCATGTGTACTTATGGAGTCACCAGTGTGTAAAGAACCACACGTGTCAGATGCTCAATTTTTTGGGGCTTGAATACACTTGGCACAAAAGAATTCCACTTGGATAGCAAAGAACTTCACACATCATCAAACATCCCATTAGGCTTCTTTTCCAATTTTTCTATCTTCCGTGAACATTTCTGATAGCCTATGTCCAACTTTGGAGTGGAAGTTTTTTTTTTTTTTTAATCCTTTCCTCATATTCAAGTTTACAACTAACTTTTGTTTATGTAAAAAGGAAATGTATACTTAAAAATGAGAAACTTTGTGAATTATGACAAATGCATAATACCTAAAACCAATAAGATACCATCTTTAATTTACCTAACTATCAATAACTTAACATTACATAAAAATAAGACTTATATAAAAACATATGGAAATTTTAATTGAATTCAACAATCCTAATATAACAAGTTTTGTTGATACTAAATGAGAAAAATTAATTTAAAATGTTGGAAGAAGATTTCCCTATCTGCCTCTGTCATTGAACTCCATGTAAGTCAAGATTCACGATATTGTTGTTTAACGGTCATTGTGATTGTCTGTGATGCAAATCTACATGGATGAAACCTAAAAAATACAAGGTTGAAATTATTAGACAACAAATTCATAAAAGAAATGTCGCGACCGGGATCACAACGTGACGATAAAAAGGTTTAAATTTTAAAAATATTTAGATAGAGATTGGAGTCGCCACCATAGTTTATTATTGGAAAACTATAGAAAAACAAAAAAAAATGTCTGTAAACCAGATTTAGGATCCAAGAGTTCGTTAGGTGTGGGAAAGGTTATTATCACCCCCACAATGCCCATCCTAAGACGGTACCTTAATCAAATAAGTAAAAATAAGTATAGTTTTACAAAATGTTAATTTTCCCAAAAAAATAGTAATTACAACAAATAAAAACAAACATATATACAATAAAAAAAGTGCAAACAATAATAAGAACAAACAATGAAAAATATTTTTTTTTCATTCTTTTCGGCTTGACAAGGATTGACATTGGTCCTACGTATTTCCATTTGGGATGGCAAATCAGGGTTCACGTAGTTTTAATTTTGAAAATTGTTTGATGAAATGTTTGATTTTTTATATTTTTTATTTTTGAAAATTTTATATTTTATATTTTTCATTATTATTATTATTATTATTATTTGAAAATATTATAATTTATTATTTTTTTAAAATTTATTTTGAAATAAAATAATATTTAAAAACAAATAAATTAAATGCAAATAAGAATAAATTAAATACAAATTAACAAAAAAAAAAAAAAAAAAAAAAAAATAAAAAAAAAAAAATTAAAAAAAAAAAAAAAAAAATGAAAAAAAAAAAAAATTAAATACAAATTAAAAAAAAAAAAAAAAAACAAGAGAAATTTAACACACAAATGGTGGAGTGACTAATCTATTTGAATGAAGAAGAATCAAAAGGGATATACCAAGATTTGTCCAAAAATAGAAAAATTGTGTGCAAGTTGACAGATCACCTAGTTGAAATATGACTACAATATGCTATATCAATTCTGCAAAGTGCTCAACGAAAACCATATCACAATTCAATAAGTTTTGGTTGAATAAAAATTTATTCAATTGATAAAATTGAGTTATTTATCAAAAGACATATACAAGATCAATTATACACGAATTCTAAAAAAAAACAGTTAATTAAAATCTATTTCAGTTGACTAATTTTGCAGTCAGAATTGAATTTTAGGTGTTGTCTAGAAAAACAGTCTACTATTTTGAAAATTTAACAAGCTATTTATATCAGAAAATGTGAATGATGCAAAAGAGAAACACAAAAATGAATGGAGAAAGGTATAGAAGATCTCACAAGGAATTTTATACTAGTTCACTCTTCCTCAAGAGCTACATCCGGTCCTTTGCAAAACTATGCAAAGATTTCACTCAAAACCCTTATGTAGAACCCTACTACATAAGATGCAGAACCCTACTACAGTGTATGATGTAAACTCACCCAAAAATGAAATTACAAGGAATTATAAAACAAATTATACTTAAACACCCTATTCAAGTATAATACAACACAAGATTCAATAAAATTCGAATTCAAACCACTTAAGAACACTACACAACAGGAAAATTAATCTCAAAACAGCGAGGATGACTTATCTTTGATGAGAACTAACTGCTGGATATTCCTCCAATCAATTGCAAGCAAAAACCTTGTCAAGAATGAGAATCAAGGGTGATCTTAATCCAATCTTGATCAACCTCTCAAATCTTGAATGGATTCTCTCCAAAGAACTCTCGAGTGAATGTAAAATCCTTTTCAAACTCAAAGGAATGCATTTTCATACTCTTAAACACACTACCTACATGGCTTTTATAGTTTATACTACACTGTCAAGTAAAATTAATCGTTTGTTTTTGAAAAATAATCAGTTGTTTTTACTTTAGCACAAAAATAGTTAACCGTTTTTTAGAAACAGTTGATTGTTTTTGTTCTGCAGCAACTTTTCTCATAAAGTAAGCTTCGAAAATGCTTTTTTACTTAAGTAAATTAGAGTTCCTTACGTGCAAATGATGGAATGAAATGAAACAAATGCAAACTATACCTAACACTATCTATTCTACCCAAACCAATGTACCAAAGCAATCTTCCATCAAATCTTCCAAAGCTTCAAGGATTTCTTCATCAAATCTACATTACAAGGCTATCTCTAACAACTCCAACATGAGGATGAGTGTAATAGGTTTATGACACAGATGGGTTTTAGGACAAGGTGAAACACTTTGATTTATGACTCTTTGTTGATATACGTGTATAGAAAATGTACCTCTGAGCCACTATTTTCTTTAAATGATATCTTCATCCTTGGAACAACGAGGCGAGCAAGCTTCACGAAGGAGCAATGTTTGGGAAGATAGTCTATGATGTGATCTGTAAAGTATAAAAGAATTCTAATTTTCTGTTTATTTTACTATGTTTAGTTTTGACCTAGGGAAAGAACGAGCTTGTCTCTTCCTCTTCCACCATGACTCTATATAAGGAAAACTATTGTACTCATTAAGGAGAGGTTTGAAATGAATATAATTTTTGGAAAAAAAATCTTGAGTGTGTCATATCTCAAGAGATGTTTCTTCTTTGCTTATTCTAGAGTGACACTTCATAGCCTATCTCTTGATGGCGCATCGACATTCATCAAATAGAAGTGAAGAGTTTATTTCTTTGGGGTTTCTTATCTCGTGAGCTAGGTCACAAGTGGCGATTGACCATCTTCTTTATCTCATGAATTTGGGTAGTGCAAAGTTCTTCCCAAATCCTAGCATTCATTCTTATCTTGTGGGCTAGGTCATAAGTGGCAAATCTCCATCTTGCTTATCTCATGGATTTGGGTGGCGCAAGGTGTTGTTCTAATTCCTAGCATTATCTTTATTTCTTGCATTTTCTTTAATTATTTTTGTTTCTGAGTTTTTTGTAGATTGTTGAAGATCACGTTCATCGAAGAGTTTTTCATAGAAGGTTGAGTGGAACTAATCCAAGTCTTTCCTCCTTTTCCATAGACATTTCTGGCTTCTGTTTTGCACCTATAGCTTGGGGATTTTGTATTAGTTGGTATCAGAGCTTTGGTACACTTAAAGCTTTTAAGTATTACTCAGGAAGTGGCTCGAACATTTTATCAAACACGTGGAGGACAACTTGGATTTTTGATGATTAGCTCTACTTGAACTAGAATTCGGGACGAATTTTATTGAAGAAGGGGAGGATGATGTGATCTAAAAAATATAAAAAAAAAAATGTAATTTTCCTTTTATTTTTCAATGTTTATTTTGGACCTAGGGAAAAAAACGAGCTTATGTCTTCCTCTTCCACCATGAGTCTATATAAGGACAATTTTGTACTCATTAATGAGAGATTTGGAATGAATAAAATTTGTGGATTAAAATCTTGAGTGTGTCATATCTCAAGAGATGTTTCTTCTTTGCTTATTCTAGAGTGGCACTTCATAGATTATCTCTTGATGGCGCATCGGGTTTCATCTAAGGGAAGTGAAGAGTTTCTCTCTTTGCGGTTTCTTATCTTGTGAGCTAAGTCACAAGTGGCGATTCACCATCTTGCTTATCTCATGGATTTTGGTGGCCCAGGGTTCTTCCTGATTCCTAACATTGATTCTTATCTTGTGGGCTAGGTCACAAGTGACGAATCTCCATCTCGCTCATCTCATGGATTTGGGTGGCGAAAGGTGTTGTTCTAATTCCTAGCATTATCTTTATTTCTTGCATTTTCTTTAATTGTTTTCGTTTCTCAGTTTTTCGCAAACTGTTGAAGATCACATTCATGTAAGAATTCATCCAAAACCTCTTCTTTGAAGCTTGAGTGAAATGATCCTACAACCTAAGCCTTTCCTCCATTACCATAGACATTTCCAGCTTCCATTTTGTACCTCTGACTTGGGGATTTTGTATCAATCTATCTCAGTCTTGGATTAGGTCGAAAATGTGTTTATGGTAAACTTCTCAAGCCACAGGTTGTGACACCTTCTTTTGAAACCTCCTTTCCTTTCATGTGAAATTGTTTGTTGTTAGGATTCCATTTGCGTTGCTTTCTTTTGGGATACCAAGTCACCCTCAACTATTACTGTTTTTCCTATCATATTTTTTTTTAAGAATTGACACCTAGAAAATCATGCATATAGACATTTGTAACATACTTCATTCAATTGATTTATGGCTTATTTTATTGTATTAGTAAATACAAATCTCATTTTGTTTAACATCAATCTGCAATACAAATATAAGTTATTACACATCATAGGGGATGACTCATGAACCCTTGGAAGAGAAATTATCTAGAATGTTAGTATATATTTAGAGTCTGCTTAACTCACTCTAATCTTCTTAATTATCATATGTTGCAATAAAGTCAGTTAGGTCAACTCTAATAACATGTGAATTTTAATTGACATTATTTTTTACAACTAATTTAATGTGTTTTTATACCATATGTGTGTGAACAACCTCAACCTCTTTTATTGTTTAACATTTCACTTTTTTTCATGCATATTTAAACTAAAAAGTTTCAAAATTACATACAACAAAATAAAAAATATGAAATACAAAACAGCGAATCTCATCAAACTTCTAATGGGTCTAGACAAAAACAAATGAAGAAATTAATAAAGACGGATGATTATTTCTATTTCCAAAAAATAAAAATCCTTCTTAATAAAGGCAGTCATTGACTATTTTGTCCATAGAAGAAATGTTCAAAGGGTTTAGAAGAACGTAATACTAAATTTTTCTTTTATCTCACACGTAATCCCCAAGCATCAATATGATTATTCTTGAAAGTTTTAACAACTAATCGTGAATCACATTCAAGGTAAATATTGTTCAATCCAACTTTTTGTACGTGTTCTATAGAAAACATAATTGCTAACAAGAGTAGAGAACCAACGCCCATGTATACCGAAATTTTCCTAAAAATTTATCTGTGTCATGAAAAAAAAAAAAAAAAAAAAAAACTCCTCCACTAAAGGCACGACTTGGATTATAATGAGAAGCTTAAATTCAAAACTACATTTTTGTTGTAAATAACTTTAAAATGGATCCTCTGTTATAGTCGTTTCACACTAAATAACAAAACGCAAAACATTCTTAATGACAATAGAAAGAATTGGAAGTAGAAATATTAGGAAGGTGAACACATGTCACTAGTAGAAAAAAGACATTTAATCGCGATTGTATAAGGCTTACAAGTGCGGTTGTGCAACTGCGATGGATGCAACTGTGATAAAAAGTACTAAAGATACAAACGCGATTGTACAACTGCGATGGAAGTATAACATACCACCGCAGTTCTTCAAAAACAGCGTTAAAAAATGGCTCAGAGTGTGCAAAAATAACAAAAACTAGCACATACCAGCGCGGTTGTAGAGGGAACCGCACTGGTATAGCACATACAAACGCGGTTGTTTATTAATTGTGGTATGATTAACATTGGCAAAAAAAACGTCTTAATCGTGGTATGATTGGAAGATACCACAATACTTTTGCTGGAGGACCCTTTTCCATGTCATCATCATCACCGTCATTATCCTTTACTTTGTATCTTGAAACCCCGCATCTAGGACACTTATGCAATTCTTCAGACTCTTTTTTGTACAATATGCAATCATTGGGACAAACATGTATTTTTCGGTACTCCATACCCATTGGACACAATATCTTCTTCGCCTCATAGTGACTGCTTGGCAATGTATTACCTTATGGAAGTATTTAATGAAATAGTTCTAGCAATTCGGTGAAACTTTTATCAATCCATCAATTTCTTGCCTTGATATTAAATAATCGCAATACTGTTGACAAGCGAGAAAAAGCAGAACAACTGGGATACAATTCAGTGACTGAATCATCTTTCAATGAATCATACACATGTGCTTGGTGGAAACTATCTTCTCCAATATCACGAATCATGTCTTCCATGCAATCCTCAGAATATACATTAGAATATTCACATTCAGTTGTAGATTTGCT
>Ga0209700_109828_pt1 | contig 10595 bp, 3 predicted proteins | sample SiratroredBW_FD_187528 | JGI IMG/M metagenome (GOLD analysis project Ga0209700, IMG submission 187528) | Root nodule microbial communities of legume samples collected from California, USA - Siratro red BW (SPAdes) (version 2) | ecosystem: Host-associated > Plants > Roots > Nodule | place: USA...
AAAAAAAAAAAAAAAAAAAAAGAAATCAATATGATTAATTTGGCAGAGTAATAAGAGAAAAAAATATTTTAAAGATAGTTATAAAAATTTTTGGGCAAAATCATGATTTTTTTTCTTTCTTTATTATTCTAAGATTCGATTTGATTTTTAATTTTCAAAAATAATGTTTCATCCAATAAACAATAACACCATCAGGCAGTGTTAAAGTTAGAAACAACTTTTAAATGATACTGCATCATTTTTTTTAAACGTAAAAAGTATACTAAAATTATAATTTAATAAAAAATAATTTTAACATTATGACAATTTTCTATTTTTTAAATTACTATATAAATGTTACAATACAAATTGCAAATTTCACTTAGTTGGACTAAAAAAGACAATATAGTATTGATTTCGAAAACTAAGACATCAAATTGAATTTTTAATGATAATAAAATAAGCTGAAATAAATAGACAAAAAATTAACCAAAACTATATAGATAATACAGCATAACACATTTATTTGGGTTGGCATGTTGGTAAGATGACCTAATGACTTGTTCCACTTGCCAAAGATGACCTTTTGGAATGGTAGCACATGGATGCATCTCAAAGATTATTTTGGAGGCTCCATGTGGAGGCCATTAAGCTCATCACCACCATCTTTCAAGTGCTTGACCTAGCCAAAGACATGGCAAGAGGGGACAAAAACCACTTTCTTTAATATTTTCATCACTTGGTTTTCTCTACATGGTTTATTTGGTCATGATTCCATCTTCCTTATTGTGAGCCTTGGCCTATGATCATTGTCAAATTTGGCATTCACAAAATGCCATTTTTTATTCACATGCATGAAAATGACTTTTATATAGAAAGACGAAGTGAGAGACATTAAAATAAGATACAAAGATTGAAATAGTAGGATGTACAAATAGTTTATTTTTTTTAATCATATTATTGATACAACTATACATCAACTTTGTCAATAATTTTTTTGTTAGGTGACAAGACAGGTTCTTATCACATTTTTTTCATCAATAAATCATACAACTTGAAAACTTGCTTTAAGTGAACCGAATTTGGGAGCACTTACACCAATTCTTGCAATTTGCAGTCCAAATTCACACCAAGTCCAATGTTACATAGTCAATTAGCAAGGTATTGTTTAGTATTTCAAGTTTAGAAATTTATCCAATTTTCTTATTTATGCTGTGAGATTTTAACATCAAACATTTGTCAAAAAATTAAATAGAATTACTGCATAATTAAATTACTTTGTTTTTGTCAGTATTGCAAATGCCAACAAACGAGACAGGTATATCGGTCATTCCGAACAAAAAATAGGAGAAATTGATTTATTCATCATACATTATTCTAAACATTTTTAAAACTAAACACCAACAACAAAAAATTTCATGAAATGTTCATGTCATATACTAAGTCAACTTGCTAAAAAGCTGTGAACCTTTCTTCAACCATATATTGTGATCTCAGAAACTTGCAAGCAACAACATGAAAATTGAGGAGCCAGACCAAAGAAAACCTGAACCAGTGTTTTTGTGAGAGCACTTTCCAATGGAAATTCAGTTCCAACATCCAAAGCAGCACTTGAGACCAAAAGGGGGGAAACTCAAAGGGAGAAACAACAAAAGCAAGAACAAATATGTTGGGGTGAGGCAAAGGGCATCAGGGAAATGGGTTGCTGAGATCAAAGAAACAACACAAAAGATAAGAATGTGGCTTGGCACATATGAGACAGCAGAAGAAGCTGCAAGGGCTTATGATGAAGCTGCATGCCTTCTTCGTGGATCTAACACTCGCACCAACTTCATCACACGTGTGTCCTCTGATTCCCCTCTTGCTTCACGGATTCAGAACCTTCTCAACAACAGAAAAGGCATCAAAGAACAAGAACAAGATGTGGAAACGTGTGCCAAAAGGGTCAACACCAACCAACAGGAGTTGAATCTAGCAGGAGTTACTACCCTACAAGATGAGGAACTAAGGTTCCAATCTTCGCTGGAAGAAGTGTCTATATTCAGTGTCCAACAAGATTGTCGTCAAAAGAAGGTATATGTGAGAGATCAGAAGAAAAAAAGGGTTACCAACAGAACTAGCAGTGCTAGTGCCAGTACTAGTAGTAGTACTAACACAAGCAATAGTGAAACATGTGTGAACTCACTTTCGATTGAGACGACAACCCAAAATACACAACTATTTGATGATGCTTATAGACCTGATTTGAGCAATTTCATGGGGTCTGAGTCAGGTTCTCAGGAAAATCCTTCATGGGGTTCTGAAGCTTTTTGTGATCATTTTCCCTTTGGCCAAGTAATGGATATAGCAAACCTGCCTGATATAGCTGGCTTGGAGCTTCCAGAGTTTGAAAGGATGAAGGTTGAAAGGCAAATTTCAGCTTCACTTTATGCAATGAATGGTGTGCAAGAGTATATGAACACTATTCAAGACTCTAACAACGAAGCTATGTGGAATCTTCCTCCCTTGTGCTCATTTTTGTGTTAAACCTCAGGTCTAAGTATGATCCTGCAAGCCTTTCTTCTAATATGTATGCAGACTTTTTTTTCTTTGTTTTTTTGTTTAAATAGGAAAGAAATAGGATCTGAGGATTCAAATTTCACAGTAACTCAAGTCTTATTGAAAAAGTTATCAAGTTGAATCTATAAATTGAAATTACTTTAAATAATTTCTACCTTTTAAAACATAGGCTTTAAACTTCAAACTAAATACACTAAAAATGTTGTTTAACTGCTTTCCAAATATTAGCAGAAGATACATGAGTTGCAATCAGCAGCTGCTAGAGGAATGTTTTCAGTCATTAATGTAAGAAATCTAAGCTTTGATGGATGCATTTGGCAAAACTATCACACAACTCATTTAACAATGAAAGTTGAAAGGTTAGTTAAATTGAATGTGGATTGTTTGATATAGTTGCTTGTTAAATTAGTTAACTTAAAATAGAGAATTAAGAAATGATATTCCATAACTTGTCAAAATAATGAAGGTTGTTGCAGTGTTTAATTTTTTGGATTTTGAGACATGTAGTTAATAAAATAAAGTAAAATTTATGTAAGGAAATAACTCACAATTCACTCTGGAATGTCTACCAGACAAATAATTTAGAGATAATAGAGAAATTTATCACTACAAGAAAATAACAAAATAGCTATCAAAAAAATGTGTGGGTTAATGACCCATGCAAGAAGTGTGGGTCAAACCCAAGGTAGTTAAAATCGAGATTTTGAGTAGGATCGTAGAGGGTTCATAAAATCGTAAATCGTGAAATCGTAACATGAATTATAGATTTTACTTTTTTTTTAAATATATATATATATATATAATAATAATAATAATAATATTTTTTAAAAAAACTAAATAAATAAGAGAAATTAAAAAAAATATTTGAGGGATGATTCAACCTTGATACAAAACTATTTAAGTTTATATAGTCACATTTTTTCTATTTTACTTAATGTATTACATGAAAAGTAATTAAGTAATTAAAAAGATTAATTGATGTGTTGGATATATTATTGAGGAGTAATAATAATGAGAAATCTATGTAAAAATATCTAGTGCCCAAATGAGATCCAAATTAAAGTCACCAACCCTATAAACACAAACTAAACACACACATAACTAATCAATTCATTTGTTAGTACTTCATCAAACTAAAGTCTATAAAATCAACTACTTTGACAATACTTGATAAAACTTAAGTTCATCTAATATAAATCACTCACATTAAAATGAAAATTAAAAGAATCTTCATTAGTTTTATCTCCTTCATGAAGCACATCAATAAAAACATTCTCCTCCTCTAAGTTGGGATGACAAGAACATCATTATCTTTCACACCACCTTGGACTTGACATTCAACCAAGTGTTCATCATCTCCATTTGAATTAAGAGTGTCATTTAAATCTATATTGCCCAAGTGTGTGAGTTGTGGAGTGTGATTTTTTTCTGGCTAATAAGGAGAAGTCCAAGAAAATCTTGTTAGTGTATGCTCAAATAACTTTAGATATGTGAGTGTGACTGAGGTTTTAAAATTAAGAGATGGTTAAAATGCCTTAATTAAATTAATTTATTTTTATTTTAATTAAAATTGAAATGGAATCCAATCAAGAATAAAGAGTGAACAAAGATTCTTCATTTATCTTAATTAAATTAATTTAGTTTTATTTTAATTAGATTTGAAATAAAACCCAATCAAGCAATAAGAAGGAAGAGTAAACTCTAGAGACTCTTCATTTGCCTTAATTAAATTAATTTAGTTTTATTTTAATTGAATTTGAAATGAGATCCAATCAAGTGATGTGAACGTGCAAAACAACAAGACTCTTTATTTGAAATTAGATGAGACTCTTCATTTGAAGACGGGTGCAGAGAAGCTAAAATGACTTTTTATTTGAAATGGACTTTGAATGAGGAGTAAAGGTGAAAAGACTTTGAATGGGGTTGGAATGAGAAGTGAAGGTGAAGAGACTCTTTATTTTTTGTTCAAATTTTAATTGCATTGCATTAATTTTAATTAGGTGGTGTTAGGTGACAACAGGTATCACAATGTCAGAATTTAATTGCATTAATTTTGAATAAAATTAGACTCAAGAAGGTGAACGTTTGATACACTAAAAAAATCACGATTACACATTTTTTATGATTTTGTTCAACGATCCGTCTGATTTGGCTGTACAACGATCCTGTGTAGAATTTAAATCGCGCAGAGTATGTAAAATCGAGTAAACTCTCGATCTTAACTACCATGGTCAAACCCACTCTAAAATGTCATAGCCCACGCAATATTGATAAAAATTTAAAAAATAAAAATTAAAACCAAGCATGGGCCAGACCTATGCACCAAAATCTTGTTAGTAATTAAATATTGTAAGTAGCGTGGGCTAGACCCATGCAAAACGTAAAAGAAAATTAAAAAAAAAAAAAATCCAAGCGGGGATCAGACTCACGCACCAAAATATTATTTGCAATTAATTAATTGCAAGTAGCGTGGGCTAGATCCACGCAAAATACAAAAGAAAATTAAAATAAAATAAAATCAAGCGAGGGCCAGACTCACGCATTAATTAATTGTAAGCAGCAAGTAGCGTGGGTTACACGCAAAATGCAAAAGAAAATTCAAAAAATAAGAATAAAACCAAGTGTAGGCTAGACCCACACACCAAAATATTATTTATAATTAATTAATTACAAGTAGCGTGGGCTAGATCCACACAAAATGCAAAAAGAAAATTTAAAAAAAATAAAACCAAGAGGGGGTCAAACCCACGCACCAAGTATATTTATTTAATAAGTAATAATAATCGTAACATGACAAAAAAACTTTTGGTCTGATGGTTAAGTATTCTCTCCAGGTTCTGGTTTGACTCTCTCCTGTTGCACTTTGTCCAAAACTTGATTAAAAGATTAATGGTGGGTAATAAAAATATAAATAAAAGTAGTACAAATGTATTTTTGCATGGGTCTGACCCACGCATAATTTATTATATTTAATTCTGCATTCGGTAGTGTGGGCATAGCCCACATACGATAATTTGCTTCGAGGATTGTAGCGTAGGCCCTTTGCCCATGCTATGTCTACGCATTTGCGTGGGTTTTTGGTACTTTGTGTGAGTTTTTGTCCCACACTATATTGGTGTTTTCTTGTAGTGTATAAAAACAATATAAAGTAAACAAGTAGAGTAAACAAATAAATCATACAGAATTAAGGTGATTCAGTTGAAGTCTTAATTAACTCTGACGTACATCCACATACAGAAATGTACTAAGTATAAAATTCAATTTAAAACATGAAGTCTATCTTACAGTGATGTTTATATAGTTAAAATTGTCTAACTAATTTCTATAAGATGTGCCAAAACGGTTTCACATGAGAGCTCAAAATATCTTGGAAAGTTACAACTGTTGCAACAAACAGTCTGGTGCCTTCTAATACTTTGAAGACAGACGCTCAAAGAAGATGACAGAAGTGCTAATTAAAATAGACTGTCTCATACCACCAGACAACCTAATCACACCCTCTAATTATTATTCGATGAGACCTTCACCACCTTCACATATCTTCTAATAATCTTCTCTCTCACAAAATGAAACTTCATATCAATATGTTTCGTTTCCTCATGATAAATTTGGTTCTTAAAAAATTATATACCACTACTGTTGTCATAGTGATAACTTGATCTTACACCTTCAACTCTTTGGCTAAACCCTTTAATCACAAAATTTCTTTTACAGTCTTTGTTATGACAATATACTCTGCTTCAGTGGTTAACAAAGACTTTCCTTCCAAATGTTAACAGTATTATAGGCATTAAACAAATAAGTAGTACAAGAATTTTTAGTGTTTAAACACTTAGCAAACTCTAAAGTCAACCCTAAAATTTTATAAAATCAATTAATCATTTATCTTTAGATTCTAGTTAGACCCTTATTTAAAAAACAATATACATTTTTTGTTTTTAAAAAGTTGAATTTAATATGAATGAAAATATAGAGAAAAAAATAGGTGTGATAAAGGTTTAACATGATAGCATCATTTTTAAGAACATATAGGTTTAGCACATAATTTAACTTAAAAAAGGACAAATTTTTAACACTACAACATTTTTGGCTTTAGGCAACAAAAAAATCACAACGACTGTATAAGCGTTGCCTGAAATAGGAACAGACAACGATATTTACGCGTTGTCTAAAAAGTAGGTTTAGTTACGAAAATGGCAACGAGACGTGTATAAAGTGTTGTCTATATATTTTAGACAACAGGCGCAAAATCGCGTACAGGTTAAAATCAATTTAGACCATGATTTTAAAAATGTGGGCATTATAGACCACAGGTATGTGAATGTGGCTATTTTAGACCACGCGTATTGGAATGTGGCTTAATGTGTATATTCAGATTATTAAACTAAGTTAAGTGATGGCCGCTCATATCGCGAACAAATGCGGAAGTTTCCAGCCAAAACCCTGTTCTCCATTTTCGTAATCCCGCGCTACAGATTAAGTTCCCACTGGAAACCATATGTGAAAATCCAATTAAGTTGTCAAAACACTCTTCCCCCCTTCCTAATCGATACTCTAAACCCAAAATTTCCCAAATCCCTACCCTCTGTTTCGAAAATCGAATATAAAGTTCCTCAAAATACTTAAATCCCTCAAAATCCCAAATACGTTCCCATAACCCGTATTTCCCTAAGCAATCGTTCAGACAACTCAAATGCAGGTTCGTGTATGTGATTCTAATTAGGGTTTCAGTCATTTTCGTTGGAGCGTTCTATTTTTTGCTAACATGTTTCGTTTTTTCTTTCTCCATTACTCGTTTTGAAGATTTTGTGATTGGTTTGTGTGTTTGCTTTCTGCGATTGGTGGCATTTCGGTCGTACGGTCTTCCTGAGGTAAGATTCTTGCAATTAACCTTGTTTTCGCATCTTATATGTTGCTCTGTTTATGCTTCTTTTTGCGTGTTATACGGTGGAACAATTTGCCTTTTTACAGTTTGTGTTTATTGTTGCTCTGGTTCGTCAAATGCATTTTATGGATATTTACGTGTAAATTTGAACAAGATACTGTAAACATTTGCGTGTTTACTTGTAAGTTGTGCTTTAGTGATTTTAATAGTCTAAGTTATTGCCTTTATCATTTTTGGTTTCGTTGTAAACTGTATTTTTTACCGAATGGGAGCAAGGATATGCTAGTTTTATAATTAGTTTGTTAGTTTTTGCACTTCTCTGTCCTGTCCCCCCGGAGGGTTTGAGACAAGATGGACATGGGGATGTATACATCTTGCCATCCCTAGAAAGTGGATTGTTCTGTTTGTAGGTACTTTCCTTTCCCCTTCTTTTCCCAAATGGGGGATGCCAATTGTTTGGCACAAGATTGAGTGATTACAGATGGAGGGGGCTACCCTTGCTGTAGCTACCTATGTTGCATATGTCAATTTTTGATAAAATGTAGATTATTCAAAAATCTTTGAAGTTTTTTCCAACACATTTCTGTCTTGTGGCAGTTTACCATGAAAACAAACGAATAATGATCCAAGTACATCAAAACTATGAATGCCCAATTCCCACACCCCAAAATAAAATACTTAGAATGACAAGACATTCCTTTTTTGTTCTGTTTATTTCTACCTAAGGATTGATTGTTGATAATGATGTCAAATGTTTCTCCTTGCTGTTTTTTCCTGCTGTTTATTTTTAAGCACTGTTTCTCGTGATTATTTTTGTTTCCCTTTTCTCTATTTTTTTCCTTCTTTTCTTGTGCATTGAACTATTGTACAAGCACTATAGAGTAAGATCAATCTAGTTCATAAAGTATTTTTATTTGCTGGGGTCTTCAATTGTAGTTATAATTGATTTTTTTGGATCCTGTATCTCTCTTTTTTGCATCAATGAAGAGGATGTACAAAACATGTTGTCACGTTTCTTAGGAAAAGAAGACAGTGCAAATGTTCCACAATCATCTACTTCTACTCATGTTCCTAATTTTAACCAGGTAAAAATCTTTTTTAATTATGAATTTGTGACAAACATGTGCAAAGTATTGGACACTCCATGGGTGGTAACGTGCTTTACTCCATGCTGTCACAGTTTAATGAGTTTATTGCTTCAGGGGGACTTTATTTGTTTGGATTTGGAAAAGTTTTATATTCACTGTTCTGGGATTAGTTTTCTTAGTTTTGATTGAGTCACTGCAATTCAGTTTGGTATTAACTTGTTATGGCAGATTGGCCATTATAGTACTGCACAATTTCAAAGATTTGCTTGGTAATGATTTATATATGTTTAATTTCAGGGGCAATCTGAAGATCAGTTTGAAGATGGAGAAGATGAAGAAATACAAGAATGAATGCTGCTTGTTGTAACTTGTTTTAAACTTAAATTAAATGACATGGTAGGGTAATGGAGACTATGATGAACTCACTAGTAGGATGAACTATAGGAGGATGAATGTAATGTTATTTTGAAGTTTAGCAATTGCCTAACTACGTTAATATGTTATTTTGAACTCTAGCAATATGTATCAACTGCCTAAGAACACTATGGATGAATGTAATATTTATAATTCTAGTTATTGTGTAATGTTGCTTATATAATTCTAGTTATTTTATAAACAAGAATTAAAATTTTAAAAATATTGAAATTACATTTAAATTTGACTATTGGACTAAACATTAGGTACCAGTGAAAAGCAGTCAAATAAAAGGTACCAACGTAATAGACATTGTCTACAACAATAGGCAATAACAAAATGAACGTGGTTAATAATTTCAACCTAAATAACGTGGTCTAAACTATAGGTAACAGTGTGGTCTCAAAAAATGCAACAGGTAAATAAATGTGGCCTAATGAAATACAAATAAATAAAATAGCGTGGCCTAAGAAATAAGCAACAATTAATAAAGCGTTGTCTTAATAAATGCGTGGCTTAAAAGTTTGTGAAAATCCGTTGTCTAATATAGCACTAAAAACCATGGTTTTTCGGAAAATGTGGCTTTAGACAAAAAACAGTTGTTTTTACTCTACAGCAACGGACACATACTCTACGATTAGAAAAGTGTTGCCAAACTGTTGCCTAAGGTGTAAGCTACGGTTTTTCGGCTTTAGGGAACATATTTCGATCGTTGTCAAAAGCCAAAAATGTTGTGGTGTAAGAACATTCTTTTTGTTTGTCAAATGTTTTTCTTTCAAGAAAATGGTAAAACATGTAAAGTTTAATTAAGTTTTAAGTTTAAAATAAATTTGAGTATTTTTAATTAACTCCTTATGAAAAAATAATTGTTTTACTAATTATTTAAAACTTTTGTAATTTTCAATTAAGTTTTTGTCATTTGATTTTACGTTATTTTTACTTTGTATCTGTTTGTGTTTTCACATTAAAAATAAAAAATAATTTCATTATATTTTAAGTTTTCATAAATCTGAGTATTTTTAATTGAGTTTCTATTAAATATAAAATTGAGTAATTTTAATTGAATTTTTATTAAAAAATTTCATTCTATTGAATATTTAAAATCTTAATATTTTTTGATTGAATCTTCGTTGTCAATTTGGGTGATAGTTTGATTTGGACAATAAAAAAATAGAGTTTAGGAAACTTAATTATCTTTTATAAAAGCTGATATCGTTTTATTTTATAAACTAGATACTAAAATGAAAATCAAATAAACTATGTGGAGACAGAAAATAATGGTGTTGGATATAAATGATTTGAATTTCAAAATTATTGTTTGTCTTTAGTGCTTTGCTAAGACTGTAAGATCAAACAATTACATCACTCTAATTGACATCAATTGAAACAATTGAAAAATATAAGATTTTGAACAAATTTTTTAATAGAAATTCAATTGAAATTATTACCAGGCACATTATCTCAATCCACGGACAAAATCGAACATCATTTTAATCAATTGAAAAATATACAAATTTTAGATATTCAATAGAATAAAATTTTTAAATAGTAACTTAATTCAAAATATTCTTATTTATCATAACTTAAAACTTAACTAAACTAATATTTAATAATATATATATATATATATATATATATATATATATATATATAATTTATTAAAAAATATA
>Ga0209700_109830_pt1 | contig 10594 bp, 7 predicted proteins | sample SiratroredBW_FD_187528 | JGI IMG/M metagenome (GOLD analysis project Ga0209700, IMG submission 187528) | Root nodule microbial communities of legume samples collected from California, USA - Siratro red BW (SPAdes) (version 2) | ecosystem: Host-associated > Plants > Roots > Nodule | place: USA...
GAACTGCCTCAGTCAACTGTCCACCTTCAGTGTAACCTACATATCCTGGAGGTGAACCAATAAGTTTGGAAACCGTGTGTCTTTCCATAAACTCACTCATGTCAAGTCGAATCATAGCTTCTTCAGAACCGAAGTAGTATGCAGCCAATGCTTTGGCCAATTCAGACTTCCCCACACCAGTTGGACCAGAAAAGATGAAGCTGGCAATTGGACGATTAGGGTTCTTCAATCCAACCCGTGCTCGACGGATAGCCCGACTAATGGCTTTCACAGCTTCATCCTGACCAATGACTCGCTTATGTAAAGTCTCTTCCATCTTGAGAAGGCGATCAGATTCATCTGTTGAGACCTTCTCAACAGGAATACCAGTCCAGGATGACACAATGTGCTGTATGTCAGCTTCAGTCACAGTAGGACCTCCATCGCCTGCCTCACTCTCTGCCTTGCTCATCTCCTTCCCTTTCTCTACAAGTGTGGATATCTGTGCCTTAAGATCCATTTCTCTATCTCGTAGCTCTCCAGCCTGTTCAGAAATCCACATAATCAACCCATAAATTATAGGCAAAAATGATAGATCGGTTGACAAAAAGAACCAACCATTACACTGTTCCTTTCTTTTGTGACCGAGGGGGGCTTATACTACTACAACATTCTTTAAACTCAATAATCTTACTAGAATCAGAAGTCAATTTATATAATTGATAGAATACTAATCATTCTTAGGGTTTGCTTAAGCAAAAGCATTACATTCTTAGTCAAGGTAGATGAAAATCTTCCTGAAAATGTTGAATAAAACTTTTCCTGTAAAATATTCTGAGATACATTACCTTTTCAAAGTCTTGATTGCGAACAGCTTCCTCTTTCTCCTTGATAATCTGCCTGACCTCCTTGTCAAGTTCTCTTGCTTCTTCAGGTAACTGGAAGTTAATAGAGTTACAATCCATATTAGCTCAAAAATAGAAGCTAGAACTGATTGTGGAGGGTAAACAGATAATATAAACCTGTGCATGTTGAAGCCTAACTCGTGAACCAGCTTCATCAATCAAATCTATAGCTTTGTCAGGCAAAAACCGATCACTGCAGGGGACAACATTATCATATATGAGGAGAAATAGCAGGTTAAGATATACAGGGTAGTAATAAAAAGGATGGCAAGATAGAATAGCATAGATATCAATGACATGGCTACATTCAAACATAAATATAACTGATATAAAGCAAACCAAAGAGGGAAGCTGCTGTTGCAAAATTCCATAACTAACACATGCATCAGCTTAATTCAGTGGAAAATTTCCAATTTAAACATGCAATGTTGAAGAATGAATTAAAATGTATTAAAATGTCTATAACATAAATGACATTTACCGAACACAGAAGGAGTAGATACATGAATTATGACAAACCTGATATACTGGTATGACAGCTTTGCAGCAGCTACAAGAGCCTCATCAGTATAGCGGAGCTTGTGGTGAATTTCATATCGTTCTCTAAGTCCTTTCAGGATTTGTATGGTTTCATCTACAGTTGGCTCTGGTACTTTAACAGGCTGGAATCGTCTCTCTAAAGCAGGATCTTTTTCAATGTGCTTCCTATATTCATCTAATGTTGTGGCTCCAATACACTGCGGAAATATTAAAAACAAACTATTTAGCACAGTGCCGGTAGTTGGGACTAAATTAAACTAGTCCAAAATTTAGAAGATGTTTATTATGTTGAGGAGTTTAGCATAGGCCTAGGAACCTTCAAAATATGCCTACAACAGCCATTATAATGTTATCAACCCAAATTGAAACTGTAGGAAATTCCAAGCTTGAAATTTCGGATTAAAAATCTTCAGCATATCATATAATTCTGACTACAGGCTAGCACCAACTACTGACATTAGAATTGAGAATTGATACTTGCCCATTGCAGACATGCTAAATATCTGAGTGGTTTGAACTGTTTAAAAGTATGGAATGACCAGAAGATCGTTTAATTTTTTGCATAGTGTGGAGTCCCAAGGACAATTTTATTCATTTTGAACATTTCAGCAGGGGAAAGTACTACCTGTAGTTCACCCCTTGCAAGAGCTGGCTTTAGTATGTTAGCAGCATCAATTGCCCCTTCTGCTGCTCCTGCTCCAATCAAAGTGTGCACCTCATCGATAAAAAGGATTATCTCGTCACTTTGCTTGATTTCTTCCATTAGTTTCTTCAACCTCTCCTCAAACTCACCGCGATATTTAGTTCCAGCAACAAGCAAACCCATGTCAAGGGTTATAACCTAATTCATTTAGAACAAAGTACATCATTAGCATGTAGGATATCAAGAAAAGATGCTCGTTGTCTAGTATGAGGATAGGGTGGGTTAGACATGCAATCATTTATGTACCTTCACCAAACAGGGTCAACTCTTTGTACAGTTTGTTTAAAAAATATTAGAATGGAAAAGTTATCAAAAGAAGAAAACTTAATCCACGTATGTATTGCCTTCAAACAGCAGTAATCTTGATAACCAAGTCCAGGTTTTATGGCCAGTAATTTGAAAAGATAAATGACAATGAGTAATAGACAAGTGATTACCTACTAGTTTGCTATATTAATAGTCAACAAATAACATGTCCAAATCAGGCTATCGTATGGCAAATATTGTTGAGCAAAAAACATATCCATATTTATTCAAGATTTAGTACTTGTCAAATCATACCGGACACCCAACTAATAATTTTATGTTACCAGTCCTAACCTGAAATAATAGTATGAAATAATGAAATTACTATGAGACAATCATCACTGAAAATGAGACAGTTTGCCATACATTGATTTGACCATCATGGTGCCATAAGATTCCTTTTTTGTCACACATATAATAGAAGTTCATAAATATATACAAAAAAATGAGACTCTTAGAATTACTTTCCGCAAATTTCAGCAATTTGAATAGTTCATAGTAGACAAAAATTGATTATGAAGCCCGTAAACTTAACAGTTAACACTAACTTAAATAACAACAGAGGTACATCAATCTCTACTAACCTTTTTTCCCTCTATGGTTTCTGGTACATCACCATTTGCAATCCGCTGAGCAAGACCTTCAGCAATTGCTGTCTTCCCAACACCAGGTTCTCCAATAAGACAAGGATTATTTTTAGTCCGACGGCCTAAAATTTGAGTCACGCGTTCAATTTGCTGTTGCCTCCCCACAACAGGATCCAATTTTCCCTGGGAAGCAGATGAGAAATTAAGCTTTTATTCACAATAATGCAAGATCTACCATCTTCATGAAGAAAACCATGATCTCTCAGTACCTCTTCTGCTAGCTTGGTCAAATTGGTACCGTACTCCTCCAAAGTTGGCATCTTATTGCCACTACTTCCTGAACCAACAGTAGCAGTAACACTATCGGCGCTCTCACCCACCATGCGAATAACCTGTACAATCCAATGAAATTTATAAGATAAACATAGTCTAAGATCAAATGAGCATGTACCCACGTAAAAAAGAAGTTTGTTGGGAGAAGGTAAATGAAAGCATAATACTAGCCTGTGTGCGGATGTTAGTAGGATCGGCACCCAGGTTTTCCAGAACACGTGCTGCTACACCCTCACCCTCTCGAAGAAGACCCAAAAGCAGGTGCTCTGATCCAATATAATTGTGACCTGGAAGTATCAAGGGATTAAGGTCATACTTCCAACAAGCTAAGACAAAATGTTACAACGTATAACTTTTATCCCAAAATACAAAGTAGCGTTAAACAAAATAATAAATAATAACAGATAGCCTCAAACTCAAATCCAAATGCTTTTTAAAGCAAGAGAGTACCATTTAGTGGTGGTACACGCACTATGAATGAACATGTTTTGTAAATTGACCAGATATACAGACAATGTATAAAGCAAAAGTTTATGACATCACAAAAGAAACACTTGCATCATAGGGTCGTCACTTTTTCAATTCTCAGCTTTATCCTTTGTTGATATCTTCTACTCTTTTGTACATGTAGTCAAAACATAGAAGAATTCTTGACATATATACATATTAGACCCTATATAATCAAATCTCTTCTAAATTATTTCGAGTAATAATTACACCAAAAAATCAATGAGAAAACTACTAACCACAGACAAACTGATGGCTAAAAAAGAAGAAAATTGTGTATTCAAGGAGAATTTATTTTTTACCATGTATATATTAGGTAATACAAAAAGGAAGGAAGAAGATGAAAAACATGATTACCAAGCTGACGAGCTTCCTCCAGTGAAAGTTCCAAAACACGCTTTGCACGAGGAGTAAATGGAATCTCAACAGCCACAAATCCACTGCCCCTTCCAATTATCTTCTCTACTTCCACACGGGCATCTTTAAGGTTGATCCCCATAGACTTTAGAACTTTGGCGGCAATACCAGTGCCTTCACCGATAAGACCCAATAGAATCTGCTCTGTTCCAACAAAATTATGACCAAGACGTCTTGCTTCCTCCTGGGCTAGCATAATTACTTTAATTGCTTTCTCAGTGAAACGCTCAAACATGGCTTTGGGTATGCATCTGCTAGCTCTTCCTCGGCGTGCAGAAGTTGCAATGGATACTTTGGAATGAAAATCTATTCTGGGTCTCAACATAGTATCCAAAGGATTAAAAGTACGAAGTCCTATGAAACCTGACATTCTTAATCCACTTGTACGTACAGCACTCATCATTTTGGCCTGTTTTCTTACTGATCCCTTTTGCTGAGCATGTCTATGCTCAGCCACTACACCAGGTACAATAGCTGACTGAGCCAAAACCCTAGCCATGATTCCTCAATATCCAGCTGCATGTTTCATGAAACATTTTAGAAGATAAGAAGCACGGTAGAAGTAACAGAATGCAATCAGATAAGCCCGCATTAAGGAATCAGAACATCGATATTTAGGACAAAATTTAATAACAAAGACGCACATGACAAGATAAGTATCCTAAAATCCAGAAATCTTGAAGTTCACAACTATATATTTCCTAAATAGTTTGACAAACAAACACCAAGAATCACATTAATTTCAAAATGAATCCTATGTTATAGAAATTAAGTTCAAGTAAACCTTGTATAATGCCTCGGCTATTTGGGGGCGGGGGATTACGTCTAAGAGGAATCAAGAGTTACCTCCACTGATCCATAAAAAGACAAAATACCTGGGCTATTTGGGGGTGGGGGATATGTTGACTGCCATGTAACGAGACTTAAACAAATAAATAAATAGCACATTCCGCTTCCTAACCAACAAAAAGGGAAACCACGGCTGACACCCACTTTAATAGGAGTTAGTTTCAGGAAACTCAACTAGTAAAAGGTAACAAGCGTGGAAGAGTAATGCAATGCTAACAAATGAACACCAGCAGCAAAGAACCACAGCGAAATCATAGCAAACAAAGTTTTGAGCTCGGAAAAGGCAATTATAAAAATCCACAAACAAAACAGGGAAACAAAAGGTAGAAGGAAAGCGCATCAGCCAACTACATCACAAGAGATAGTAATACGATAGTTGAAAACAATTAACAAGAACAAATGAAGCAGATTATACAATTAAGAGAAACAAAAACCTCAATAAATGAATCAACTAGCAGTTGCACCAGCAAAAACAATAATAATTGGACAGACACACGGTGCTCTAAACAGTACGAACAAAAAAAAGGATAATTCTAAAACCTAATTGAAGCAGCTTTGGAAGCAACAACATCTACGAAACCGAGTAACAGTAACATACAATAGTGAATGAAGAAATGAATGATGGATGAATGCAAAAGGAGCTCACCGGAAGCAGTGCAGAAGTAACCGATAACAATATAGAACCAGAATAGAGGAGAAAGGAGAAAAAAAAAACGAAGATAAAAAGAAATTATATTAACAAAAAGACGGAAGAGAGAGGGGATATTATTGAATATATAGTGAGCGAAGAAGAGGAAGGAATAAAATTGTGGTGAAGAATAGGCGCTGGCTAAACCTTCTTCCCCTCCCCTCCTTTTCCAAGATATCTATCTCTATCTATCTGAATTCTATAATTTAATCTAAATATCTATCGTAGCACTTCGTGTACCCTCTCTTACCCGATCATTTTTTTCATCTCCATTCTTTCCACGTTGTGTCTGTAAACGTCACACGTACCCGTCTGCCTCCGGTCCCACCTCTCACCATTCATATTTTTACTCCCACTCACTATTTACCGCTGCTTCACGCGCCGCCTTAATAAAGAAACCGAAAACGCGAGAGATTGGTGATGTTAAGGTAAATATCTACGTCGCTGTAGCAGAGACGTGGACGATACCACTTTTCTTAACCTTGCTTTGGTTTTTTTGGAGTTGGTTTCCGTGGTCAAATGGTACATTTAAGGTGCTTAATTTGTTTCACTTTTGCTCCTTATTCTTCTTCTTCTTGTTTCTTATTTCCTTTGGATTCCGTTATCGTTTTGGGCAAACCAAAGTGAAGAAGGGAAAAGCGAAGCTAGAAGTCAACAACCTTAGGAAATCTTTGTTGCCCGTGAAGTCTAGGACGTAGCAGCAACACTAGAAATTAGACCGATTGATCAGATGCAAAAGTAAGAAACATGCTTTTTTTCCATTGAGAGTGTAAAAAGAAAAAAAAAAAAAAAAAAAAAAAAAAAAAACAGAGAGAGAAAAAGAAAACAAGTAGCATATATAAATATTTTTTTAATTGACTAATAATATTAATCTGTATATATAGAAATGGATTATTAAAGTAAGAAATTTTCTTCTCAAATGAGAGCTTATTTAATATTTCACTTCAATGTTTTTTATTACATTTATATATTTTTAGTATTGTATGACTAAGAATATTATAGGATTTTACAGAATTTATCGAATATATTAAGCTTTCTATAATTTTAAAATGTGAAACAGTCAACTTTTGTTATGAATTTTTAGTATTAAATTGAGTATTTTAAGTATGAGTCATTAAATCTTGATTCCAAAAAATTACAGTATTAAAAAAAAGTGTTAATGAGTACTATTTTATGATTTAATACTAATATCATGAATAAATCAAATTTTGATTGCTTAAATTTAGTTTTTTAAATTATAAAATCAAAAATAGTTTTTTAAATTATAAATTCTAAAATTTAAAAAAAAAATATTTTAAATTATATAATTTAAAATAAAAAAATTTATATTTTAAATTGTCCTAAAAATAATTATATTTTGTATTATACAATCTAAAATACAATATAAAGTTTAAAGAATGAAAGATTTATTTAACTTTTTTATTAAGAATATAACGGTCAATTTATTGTGCTTATGGAGATGCAGGAAGAATGCCTCATCTTGTATTTCAAGGCTAAGAAAAAGTTGGATTTGTATAAAACAAAACTAAGATAATTAATTTCTGCACCCCGCAATTTAAAGTTACACTTCACAATATTTATAATGACTATTTTATCTCATTTTAGAGTGACTTTCAAATATCTTGAAAATACACACTTTATGAAATTTATGAAATACATTCTCAAACATATTTTTCAAAAAAATATAAGATTTTTGAAGTAAAATTTTTGGAACGCATGAAATACATTTTGGGATAAATTTTCTAGAATAGAATTTTCGAAATGTGTATAATACCTTTCAAAATACATTTTTCATAATGAATTGTGTTCTATATAGAGCTTTTTGCACCGAGATTTTTTTTTCACTCTTTTTCTTTCCTTTTTTGCAGTAGTGATGGTGTATTAGTAGTGACAGTAGTGGTGGTGGTAGTGGTGTGATGCAATGACGGAGAAGCGGACGAGATAATTTGATTATTTCATCTAATTGTAGGAATACAAGTTCAAAAATAAGTAATAGCCTAAAAATAATACTTTAGAAAAAGACATTAACCTACATACAATAAAGTTTGCAAGTCAATATCAAATATATATATATATATATATATATCATAAAAATTACGAAAGAGTTGGACAAATTACATTCACTTTTACACATAAATAAAATGTATCAATTAGTATTCAATATGGTAAACCTTATTTCAGCAATGCACTAGAAATTAAAGCACAAAGAAAGGAAAACAGAGAAAGCAAAGACAGAATAGAAAAAAATTATTCATACAAAAAAAAGTACACAACTTGTCTAATGAAAACAATAATATATATATATATATATATACACACACACATATATATATATGAAAGAAAAAAAACTTGAAGAAAACAATAGTAAATAGTGATTGTCTAATGACCACTAGATGGTGACCATCTAATGCTTGAAAATAAATAGGATTGAGTGCCACAACTTGATTGTCTATAGGCGGTGGACGATGGTAGCTCACAATACCCATCTTCAAACTGGACAATGTATACTCATTGTACCCAATTTGGATATGATGTTCTTGAAGGCACTATGATCCAAAGACTTTGTGAAAACATCAACTACCTTTTCATTTGAGTGGATGGGGAGAAGATGAATAAAGTTATCTTGTAAATTTTCTCGAACCATACGATAGTCTATATCAATGTGTTTGGTGCGCTTATGAAAGGTAGGATTATAAGGCGAGCTGCTTGGTTGTCACAGTAAAGCACAATAGCAATATCAAAATCAATGTGTAGATCAAGAAGCATATATGTTATCCATTGTATCTCACAGGAGGTTGTAGTTAGAGCTCGATATTTTGCCTTTGAAGACGAACGGGACATGGTGGTTTGCTTCTTCGATTTCCACAAGATAAGTGAAGATCCAAGGAAGATACAATAACTTATGGCAGACATTCTACTTTTCTAACATGAAACCCAATCAAAGCCACTAAAGCTTTTCAAATGTATGACAAAATCTAAGGGGAAGAAAAGACCTTGAGCAAGATTTTCCTTGATATATCTAACGATATGTTGAGCAACTTGATGGTGTTGTAGTGTGGGATGTTGTATGAATTGACTTAGAAAATGCATAACATAACTAATATTTGGACGAGTATTAATGAGGTAGGTATAGTGACCTCCCAATGAGTCTGCAAAAGGAATCTGGATGCTGAAGAAGAGTTTTGATTTCAAACAAGGGCGTTGGAACAAGGGTTGCTAGCAGCATACTAGTAACATTAAGTATGTCCAAAGCATATCTTTGTTGGCAAAGATGTATACCTTTTTTGGACTGAGGCACTTCAAGACTAAGGAAGTACTTTAGTTGGCCAAGATCTTGGATTCTGAACATTTTATTAAGGAAATCCTTTATGGTACCAATTTCATTATGAAAATAAACCCAAAAGCATCATATAATTTAACTATATCACCATGTTACCACAAAACAATGTCAAATATCCCATATCTTCTTTCTTATCATATTTTTCTTTGCCTAATACACATCTGAATTACACTATAGTTATAAATAATTTGTTTCTTTATAAATAATTTGTTCTTTTATAATTAGTTGTTACTTGAGTTTTTCACCAAATATTACTCTAAATCTCATTAGTTTTGTCACATAAATAACTAGAAAGCATTCGGGTCAAGAAGAGCAAGATTGGAGTCCCTGAGAAGCACATAGGACAAAATTGGAATGCTAATGCTAAAAGCTAGGTCAAGCCCACAAAATGTGGGTTGGGCACCACTTTGCTGAAAATGGGCCAAAAGTGTTCAAATTGTTTATGTGTGAGAGAGCAAAGAATTATTTTCTTTCCTTTGTAGAGGAAACTAATCTTATATTATGGTTATCATGTAAAGTTTGTTTATCAAATTGTCACGGATGACCATATAGAATGTCTCCAACCTCCATTGGCACTACTTCACAAATCACCTCTTTATACTTCCCAATAGGGCTTAGCACACTCAGTTGGTCTTTAACTACTATACCTCCATCATTATTAATCCACTGAAGTTTATAAGGTTTTGGATGGGGTTTAATAGTTAAAGCCAACTTACAATTACATCAAGAGCCACCATCCACAATCACAAAATAGACATTTTAAAAAATTTTATAACGAGTATGGAAAAGGTTCTCTCGTTGAGACTATTCTAGCTCCATAGTTTGAGTTTCAAGCAGCCTCCTCACCATAAGCAAGTTTCCCTCACAAGGTTGTACTTCTTCCTCGGACTCTGAATTTTCATCTTTATCGAAAGAAGACAAAGAATCATATAAACTCTCATTATCATCCTCGTGTGCAAACAGAGATTACTTTTTGGGACACTCAAGAGAATAGTGCCCTCTCTCTAAACACCTAAAGCATTGGACATCCTGTTAACCAATTTATCAGCAAGTATACTAATTTTGCAAGTAATATAGACAATAAGTCCAGTATCGTATCCTCAGGGAACGGATTATATAATTGAATATTGAATATGTATCATGACATTGTGAGCAAAAACAGTTAATAAAGATGGATTTGATTTTGTGTTGTAACGCTAAGAGTTTAACAACAATCAAATGTAAAGTGAACGAAATAAAGATGATTAAAAGCCTTGTTATTGAATTGTAACTCTCTCTCCTTCTCATACACTCATAATTAAGTAATCATGTCATCTCATTAAATTACCCTTCTGTGCAAATCAAAGCCTTTTCAACCTGATTCCTCTAGCATTGAAATTCATAAATTAAAATACCTAGCTCTATTCCTAGTTACTAGATTAATTTAATCAGCATTAAGAA
>Ga0209700_109833_pt1 | contig 10591 bp, 7 predicted proteins | sample SiratroredBW_FD_187528 | JGI IMG/M metagenome (GOLD analysis project Ga0209700, IMG submission 187528) | Root nodule microbial communities of legume samples collected from California, USA - Siratro red BW (SPAdes) (version 2) | ecosystem: Host-associated > Plants > Roots > Nodule | place: USA...
TATATATATATATATATATATATATATATATATATATATATATATATATATATATATAATTTAAAAAATTTATTTATGTTTTTTATTATCTAAATAATAATATTTTATTATAAAAAGGAGTTATAAAGTGGTTGCAAAAATAAAAGTAGGTATTAAATGATAGTTTCCCATGACAAAAACTAATACACTTCACCTCCAGGCTTCACAGAGGGATGTCTTCAATAAGATATTACAATATGCAAACAAAAATCGACTCCCGGGAGGATTAAAGGAGCAAATATTGGCACACATGCAATTAAAGTTTAAGACTGCAGAGTTGCAGCAAGAAGTGCTACAAGACCTACCTAAAACTATAAGATCGTGTATTGCTCAGCATCTTTTCAAAAACATTGTTGAAACAGCATATTTATTTAAAGGAGTTTCTGATTATTTTATCACCCATCTGGTAAAACTTCTTGTTTTATTTCTTTTGGCTTTTTCTTCTAGGTAGCGATTGAATAGATTCTGAACAACTCAACACTAACTAAATTTGAAATCATGACACTAAACAGGTGTCAGAAACGAAGGCAGAATACTACCCGTCTAAGGTTGATATTATCTTGCAAAATGAGATGCCAAAATATTTTTACATCTTGGTATCTGGGTCACTGGTAAACAGCTATTGCGTATTCAAATCCTGCCCTTTGTACAAGGTTTAACTGCTGACTAACTGAACTATTACGCAGGATGTGTTGATATACAATTCTGGGTCAGAACAGGTATGAGATCTCCCAAGCAATTAATTTGAGGGTATATGTAACATATTCAAAAGAAAGTAAAGAGGTAATAACTCCTAGATACCTAGTGAATGGAAAGAGTTGTGCACAAACCATATAAAGCATCAAGCCGGAGAAAATGTTTCAACTTTAAAGAGGATAAAATATTAGTCTCATTTGGACAAAAGATCAAATAGTGTAATTGATTTGTATCTCAAATCAGGGAATTCTTGTATTAAATATTAGATATAAGAACATCTGAACTATAGAGAATAGAAGGATCTCATAGACCGCACAACATTGACCACTAATGCCTTAACCTGAGTAGAAGTCACTTTGGAAGATGAAGTTTTCTTTACAAAATAAGTAGTTTTTTTCAATCTTCTAGCTCTTTCCGATAACCTGCTGAAGCAAGCACCTCAAATTAAGTGTAAACTCGTTACTGTGCCCAAAAGAACATCTACATCAAAATCGTAAATCGAACAGGTGGTTGAAATCGGAAATACGAGACTCAAGGGTACCAACAAGAAAAAAATTAGAGTACTAATAAAGAGAATGAAATAATAATGATTTAAAAGAAGTATCTATGTTTCTGCACGAATAACAATTCTCGCGTTGCTTGACTGAGCTCATGAAAGCCTTTTCAGTTTTTATTCGAACTTGAATCTGGAGACATGGCAGGAGAAATAGGCGTGATGTTTAATATTCCACAACCTTTTACGGTGAGAAGTAGAGGGCTCTCGCAGGTCATAAGAATCAATCATCATCACTTCAAGCAGATGGTGCAACCATTTAGTGACGATGGCAAGGCAATCATGTACAACTTTATTCAGGTTTGAAAGTTCACCATCAACTGATTAATTAATTTGCACACTTCAACATTAACCAAATATCATTGTGAATTCATTATATCCAAATTTTGTATCGGTATCTCAATTCACACGTCAACATGCTCATACATTTCCAAGCTGTTGGTTCTTCTATTCTCAGTATTTGAAGGGCCTCAAAGGCAAGGTGCTAGAAGAAATATCATATGTAACAGAATTGCTGGGTGACCTTGAGGTATTTCTTTATTTTCAATTTCAACCACCAAAACTTCTGACTGACTGATCTATTAAGAAGCATAAACATTTAATTAGTGCGCAAATAAAGAATATAAGAATAGGACGCACAAAACTCCTTGGATGGAAAACGTTGCGTTCGCAGATCTAAAACATTAGGCAAATTTATATACAATTAGCAGACGAGAGAATAATGACTGCCACTAGTACTGAATTCTGCCAGGAAGTCCCAAAGCTCTTCAATATCCTGCTTTAAACCATGTTTCTGAGAAAGGATATATTGGATAAACTAAGAACAGAAGAAAAGCCCCCTAAAATTAGAAAACTTCCCTTCGAATACTCTCCCTTTGTCTTCTTTCCCTAAAGGGACCGTAAGGTTGCCTGATGATCCGTGGATAATACTTTCTTTGAATTGAACATATGTACCGTGGAGATAAGTGTTAACATCTCAAAGATGATTTGATTATATTATGTGGAATGAACTAACTCAACAGCTCCCCGAAAGATTAGGGTGAAAGCAAAAGAATAGTTTTATATTACATTTCAAGCATTGCATATCATAGATCGGAAAATGAATAAAGAATCCCTAAATATATAGTTTACAATCCATAAAATCGAATTTTGTGGCACATACAAATAAATCTATCATAATTTTGTCCACATATTTACGCATAAGAAACGCCAACAGCATACTCTTTAAATGTCTTTCCGAACACATTATCTTTGAGTGAACACTGGTTTTTAGACTATATGTGCTACTAGTAATCCAAATGTACATATGTGAATCGCTTGATATATGATGAACTCTGGTTTTGCAGCATCTGAGACAAAATGAGGGTACACTCGATGAAGTTTCCAGATATCAAGATCCATATAAAGAAGGTAGCGTTAATCCAGTATCCAGTTACAGCAATACAAAATTTTAATAGTCTACTCTATAGTGGGCAGACACGGTAGAGGAATTAGAAAAATAGAATCATTAAACAATCGGGGGTTCTGCAAAACACAAAACAAGAAACTTCATGTTCATTCTGTTTGTGGGTATGGATGCTGATTTGTTGACATCCCAAACAGTGTAACATTCTCTTTACAGTCCTTATTTCTTATTGCTCTTCATCTCTTTCTTTTCTGGGTATGAAGCAAGGCACACACTACACAAGATTGCCCCTCGGTAACCAATCTTCGGTCATGCATGAAAACACAATTCCTCTTTATAGCAAACAGATATATCTCCATTATGAATAAACCAGCAAGTTGCAACATTAATTCAGTTTGACAAACAACTTGAACTCTACAAGTCAGTCAGGAACCTTTTGATCTAGGTTGGCTTATTTTTTTTCATTGCTTGATCAGTGTCCAAAAAATGAAAATGCTATGGAATTCATCAAGTTTTTCAGAGGATTTCTGAGATAAATGAAATCATTTACCTGGCTACCTAAAGTACCGGCATAGGCTCATGCATGCTACTTACTAATTGCAGGAAAAACAGGAAATTCCAAACCACTTTCAAGCCCATTCCCCGTTAGAGTTATAATCCACGGACACCATCCCAGTGAAAACAGAATGGGAAATGGAACAACGCCAAAGCTCATACTTCTCCCAAATTCGGTTGAAGATATTTTCAGAGTTGCAGGTATGATTACATTCAACATGCACGCATGCCTCCAAAAGATTCTCAGTGTTTAATGATTAATTGACATCTATAATAGAAAATAACCTAATCACAATATAATCCGAAACCCCCGTCTTTGGTCGCATTCCACACAGACAGGGCTCATTAATTATAGCCTTTACAGTCAGCAACAGAAATATATTGGACAATAAAATTATTATGATTTCGCTCTTGCATTCATAGAACTGCACATATTGAGGTAACAACAAATTCAATAGCATAACTAAGTTGATTGGAGGCTTGTGTACGCAGAGAGAAAATTCGGAAAAAGAGGAAGCAAAATTCTCATGGCTGACGGCTCAGAAGTAGAACAATTAAACGCGCTAAGGGAGAATGATGAGTTATATATCGTCTAATGGTCAAACTAAACAGAGATTAACAATATGCTCTGCTCATTTTGATACGTACCAAACAAGATATATAGGGATACATTGTACAAAAATGAAATATGTAGAATGATACCTAGAGCGTTTTACTCTCTGTTGAGCATCTCAAGAACAGCATAAGCAGCTTTTTGAAAGTTGTCTCTATCTTCGTTTAAGGCTCTTTTCCTCTCAAGAACAGAACCTTTGCATTTCTCTATCTCCTCTTCTATAACTGCAGAATCTTGATTAATCTCACTACAAAGAAGAAACAAATCGCCGTTTAAATTAAAGAGCATAAAATAATCGCAAGTTTTAACCGAAATCGTAATGAATAAATAGTAACTGTACTGAAAAAAAAACGAAAACAATTTTGATATTGAAGAAGCATGATGATTAGATAACTAACGTGATCGTCTTAAACATGTTCTCCATGATCTCTTGGACTTCATTTGATATCTCTGCACGGTTTAGCAGAACAATCAAAAATCGAAGTAAACACAATGAGGAAATTCGTTAATCGATCGAACCATGCGTTGCACAGAATTGGATTTCATCAAACACACGAAATCAGCACAGTTCATTACAAGTGAAAGGTCGCATCGCGTCACGCGTGGTTTGAATTAACAATTAGGTTTAATATTTGCATTTGCAGAGATTGTTAATCCTCGAGTTTCATGAATGAAGATAAATTATTACAATGCAAACTGGAAGGAGCGGTTACGACTCACCGTAGATGAGAGAAGAAAGGAGATTTTCGGATTCTGCTTCTGTAGGTATTAGCTCTGAGGACGCCATGGATAAGAACCTTGCTTCGGGCGAAATGACAAACAATACGCGCGCTTTCAATTTATCTTCAAATTATTATAATATATATACACACAGATAGCTTACAAAAGGATATTAATTTATTTAACATCAGCCTCTTACCATTTTTACCTATGGCGGACTTCATTTTCCTCAGGCCCAGCTTGTGTAGTTAGTAGGGTCATTGCATTCTGCACCTCATAGTTTAAACGCGCATCCCTATGGATGTGGTGAAAAGACAAAAGCACCCTTGATTTAACAACTTGCTTTGAACTAATATAAAATGAACACTAAACTAAGATTGTATATTTCAGAATATAAAATTTTAACTGAAACATTATCATTTGCATAATTTAAAAGGTTATCAAATTGCATATTTCAAAAATAAAACTGTAAAAACAAAAACGAAACATTCACAGTGGAAACCAAACATGTTCAATGCCCACTAATGCTTTATTTGGAGGAGGGTAAAATTGAAATTCCAATTTTTATGGGAGCGCGTGTTTAAAAACTATGGGGTGCGGAATTAGATGCCTCTTAGTTGTTTTCACGGCCCGTTACAAAATTTGGTTTTTATCATTACAAAATAAATATTTTAGTTTAATCCTTGACTTTCCATAATTTAGTTCAATTGAATTCTACACTTAATCACGAGTATTTAATGTATTAAAAGAAATTATTTCATTAATTAAAATATAGAAATTAAATATCAGACTACAATTACATATTCTTTTAAAAAAAATCAAATTAAACTGAGAAATAAATTGATACGACTAGCATTTGTGATTTTAATAAAAACTATCATATAATATTGAATTTAAATATAGTTCGATAATGTACACATCTAATAACATATTATTGAGATAAAATCGTAATAAATATTTGAAGGGTGATACAAAGTTCTTAGAACACAATTTAAAAGGTTTGTTTTTTCTCCTTTTCCTTAACAAATAAGGTAGTTCAACCTTCCCACCTAGTAGCCTTCTTGTCCTTAACCGAAGATGGAAATAAAATACTCTTACTTTCCGCCAAATAGTTTAATTGGAGACTTAAGTACCAAAAACGAAATTATATTTGTGGCAGACAAATCTGTGGCATCTGGAACAAATCTAATAAATTAGTATTAAACAGAAAGATTACTTGAGTGGTATCCTTCCATGTTCACGTGTATTCATAACTTAACCAAATGCAGTGCCCACGAACCAATTCAAATTGGCTTAGAATAGTACCTCATAATTCCCCGCAAGAATTTTTGGGTACTTGGGAACATAGGAAGCCGCACTAGACGCTAGAGAAAATGGTAGTGCCAAATAATTAACCTTATACAATAGAAGATGATGACGGCAAAAACTAGTTTTTCTTTTTAAATTGGTGAAACGGTTGCTAATAGATTAGTGTGTATTTCGCGTCATTTATCGAATCTGTCGGATAAAGGTCCAACATGTTTATGGTTGTTTAGTATCGAAATAATGGAGGAGTCCTTTTATTCCGCTTTCGTTAATCATCATCTTAAGAAATTGATAACTTTTGTTTTAAAATATAAAGTAATTCTATTAAATAGACATGTTTTATTGACATATATTTAACACACTAATACTTAAATGTCTCGTAGCTTGTAAGAATGTGATAAACAACTCTTTTAAGACAATTGGCTTTTGAATTAGCCTTTTAGACCGAAGTTGGCCTAATCAACATATTTCGAATATTCTTTTGTAAGTATTCCATATATTATTTTTTAATAAGTCCGATTTCTTAATATTTAATATAAGTTTCTAAAAAAAAACTCTATTAAGTAGTAACTTTATTTTCAAACATTAATTCATCTTCTATAATATAATATATAATTTTAACTTATCTTCTTTTTATGACATGTGCTATTTTTAGAATTATTGTATTTAGTAAATCATTAGGTATGCGTATATAATTATGTAAGTATATTGTATATGTTTTATCATTATGCACGAAAAAATAGAGTGGAAGAAACAACAAGAACATATTTGTTTAAATTATTTTTTCTTATTTTGATTTTCTAATCAATACTCTTCCACTCTTAAACAGGTGATTTGTGTCTTCATCAACTTTTTTTTATGTTTTACATACTTTTTTTAAAGTTGTAGACTAGCATTACGAGTGCATGTGGTATTTTTACACCGATTGTGTCTAACCATTATTTTTTAAAATATTCAAATTTTTTCACATTTTTTGTTTAATATTTCAGGTGATACGTGTCTTCTCTTCTGTTATTTCTTACGCACTTCACACATTTCTTTTAGTTGTAGACAAGCACAGAAATGTGGATCTTATTCTTTAAAGCATGAGTCAGTAGCACCTAACCATTATTTTTTATAAGTACTAACACTCTTTTTGTAAGTAAGTTTTTTCATATTTTTTTCAGGAATCTTTTTCTTAGAAACATATATGGGTTGCGTAAAAAAAAGTATTTATTGAAAGTATTAAAATATTAATTTTTTTCATATTTATTCAATCAATATTTAAAGTGAATTGGTGTCTTCTTTTACTTCTTTATCTCGTACACATTCTATTTACTCTCGAAATTTTAAAATTAACTTAAAAATATTTTAAAAGAGAAAGCTACATTTTATTTGAATAAAAAGTGACAAGCATACTATCTCATATAGGTTATACTGTTTTTTTTTTTTTTTTTTTACAAAATTATTGTAATAAACATATCTTATTACATATCTTATATGCAGATTTATATGTATGTGTTTTTGCACATGAAGTTATTACACGAAACAACTGTGTCCCATGAAAGTGTTTATAATACATTACTAATACATATATCACATGTTCATTAAAAATCAAATGTTTAAAATTTGTTAAGTATAAAAACATATTATTATTTTACTACTACATGATTGATGATTACACGACAGATACTGGTATTTACTCATGTCAATAAACAATCATCACAACACATACAATACATTTACATAAATAACTAATTAATGTAAGTTATGTCATTTATTTAAATATAACTATTAAACATACACATTTTTAAAGGTATCAAACAAACTTAAAAATCATAGAATTCTGAAAAAAAAATTAATTAAGTTTCAATATTTAAAACTAATATCTTTCATATTTCATTTCATGATAATAAAACGAGTTCCAATTTTAATGTTTCATTTGATAACTTACATATGACATGGTAACTCATTATACACATATTTGATTTGATAACTCTTAATCCCATAATATATTATAGAAAGCTCAATTATTTTTTCATCACCTAATGTTTCATCTATGTAATTTAAAATACCAATAAAAAGTTTGAATATCTCATATTCGCATTTCATAACTCAATACTTGCCATACATATCTTTATAGTGATATTACTTCTTCGTAACTACCATTTATCATATCTCGTTTTATTTACTTTTCAAGAATGTATATATTATCAACTATTTACAATTACGTAATTTTTTATGATTTTACTTCCTATAATACATGATACAACATTACAATATAATTATTATACATTTAAAAAGAAGTTTAAACATCTAAGTCATGTTACAAAAATATAAAAATAGCGTTCAAGTAATGTAAAATTACTTAAATGATGTTATCTAGTAAAATAGATCTAGTCTCTTCGCTCAAATTATAAATAGATATTAAAGTGATATTGAGTCAAGCTAAATTTTAAATCTATATTTCTCTTGAGAAAATTAATCTATTTTAAACGAGATAGGTAATTGACAAACATACAAATTTTCCAGTAATGTTAAAGCCTTTTTACATTAACCATCACAGTAGTTTTCAAGCAAAATGTCATACTAACTTATCTTTAAATTTAGCATGCAAACCTTTAAGAGCCATTTCATGTTTCAATGTTTACATAATCATTTATGGTATATTTTATGAAAGCTATCAATCTTTAAGTTTTGAGTACTCTCAAAACCACAATAATTTCATAGTTCATGCATTTAAGTAAAAATCTCATACATTTGCTGTAAAGAAACATACATCCTTACATTACCTGATCCACAATGCCTTAACTATTATATATGTACATTTGACTTTTTTTTCAATAATAGCAGCTATATTATATTATTGCCTGAACATGACAATAAAGATAATTAACGTAAGCCGATGAAACAAAGATAATTAACGTAGAGAAGAAAACTAATTTGATACTGCAATTGATAAGGTGATAAGAAAAACACCAATAAAATTAATATTGTATTTTTAATCATCAAACAGCCCACCCCTATTGCTGTATTAACTGTGAGAGCAGCGTGAGTAATGGATAGTATCTCTGTTATATAATTTTGCAAATATACATTTTTTAGGGCAAGTTTAACCATATTACTCGAAAATTCAGGATTCTAAACCCGACCCTAATTAAATTAACCTTTCTGTCGTCCATGTTTGTGTACGAATGAAATTTATTACAATTTATTTTCCCGAAAACATGTGAATAAATAATAAAGTAAAGATCTTGAATAGGATAAACTCGAATAACTTACAGATTAAGATATACACAGGTTGGGCCTCAATAATAAACTAGAACCATGATACGACCTGAAAGAGTCTGTGAATGTTATTATAATTATAGTATTTGAAAAATAAAATGTTATATTTAATATACTTAAGTTATGTAAAAATAAAGACATGTATTTTAATAATAAGCAGAGATATTTAGAATAATTAAAGTATCAAATGCAATAAATTGATGTGTTGTAAAGGGTGTCAGCTGAAGCTATAGACCTATAATTGAATCGTTGGAAGATGACTTGTTTTTCACCCATCCAGATATAGGCCGGCGGAAATAAGGCAAGTGGGGACTTCAATTCTACCTTCAAAATTGAGAGAAAATATTGTGTGTCAGACTCTTAATTAAAACGATGCGTTGGAATTAAATGTTGTACATCACGATTTGATCCATCAAATAAATACACTTTAATTCGTGATTACTTTCTCTAAGAAAACTCATTATTGATTTGAGGTTCAAAATCATGCTTGAATTGATGTTTTAGAGATATATTTATTAGAGGGAAAATAAACAATGAGGTGGAAAAAGCATTACAAAACGAAGAAATACGGAATGGGTGTTAATGTTCCCCATCCTTATTTTTTATTCTAAAGGAAAGTGATTGATTTCTTTCGTATAGGGATATAGATTACCTATTTTTGTTAATGTTTAATTGATGTATATTTTATTTGTTTGAAATTATATATTCTATTAGACTTGTAAGAGTAAATCACTCAACTCACCAGATTAACAATTAGACAAGTAGGACAAACTTAATTTTTATATGAGCCGCTAATTAAGTTGATACTCCAAACAAATAAAGTCAAGTTGACCTATTTTTTATATTATTTTATATTTATATATGAAAAAAAATAAAATAAGTTGTGTTAATTTTTATGTTTGTATTTTGTGAACTGGTCTTTGAAGCAATATGTTTTGACAACGCTATGTTTAAGTTAAGTTCATACGAAGAAGGATTGGTTCTATTTTTATTTGATTAATGTGTTTTGGTTTTTTATTTATGAAATTGATGTTTTTTTTAATGGTCAAAAATAAAATGAATAAAAAAATATTTAAAAAGGTATTCTAACCTGTTTACATATTGATAAACTTATGAAATTAATGTAATTTACTTTTAAATTTATATAAAATGATATATTTTTGTCTTGGTTGGTGGTTTCTATTTATAGCGAATTGAGTTCAGGCTCCATTCAATCCCCCTTCTGGAGCCAGCTGTTTCTACAGTTGGTATCAGAGCTAACCTCAGGGGTTAGTTCTTCACAGGACTTGAGGCACGATCCTACAGGAACTTAATGGAAGGAGACGGACTACATGTGAGTCGACCACCCTTGTTCAATGGTCAAAATTATGAGCTTTGGAAGATGAGGATGATTGGCTTCATCCAATATAACGGTATGGAGTTAATTAATATTATTAAA
>Ga0209700_109836_pt1 | contig 10588 bp, 14 predicted proteins | sample SiratroredBW_FD_187528 | JGI IMG/M metagenome (GOLD analysis project Ga0209700, IMG submission 187528) | Root nodule microbial communities of legume samples collected from California, USA - Siratro red BW (SPAdes) (version 2) | ecosystem: Host-associated > Plants > Roots > Nodule | place: USA...
TTTTTTTTTTTTTTAATTTTACCCTTTTGTTTTCAATTCATACTAAGTGTCGGTAGATCCTACTGTTTCTTTAAAACATAAATCTAACTATTAAAAATATATTTGATTTAGTCTTTTAATTATGTATACATGAAATGTTAAACAAATAATATTGTAGAATTATTATGTTATTTACCTATCAGTTATTTTATTACTAGAGTATAAATGTACATATGATAATTATGTTGGGAGAAAATGATTTAAAAGTTATTTTCAAGAAAGTATTTTAAGAAAAAAAAATTATTTCAATGAGCGTGTTTAAAAATATTATTAACGCTTATATCTTTGTGGTCTACTTTTTTTATCTATATTTCTAAAATAAGTTTTAATATTTAAAAATTAACTTTGCATCATAATATAAATTATTATAGTATATTTAAAATATAACTATAAGTCAAAATATTTTATTACAAGTTTAAATATAATACTATTTATATATTTAAATATATTTATTCAAATAGTACAAATTTATATGAAACCGGTTCACGTCTCGATGAGAATAAAATGAAATGAGAAACGTTGACTTTAAACTTCTACTTGTTGTGAAGTTCAAGGACGTACAATTAAGAAACAGCAAATAAGAAATTAGGGATAATTATTTATATGTGGTAAACTGGTAGAGTCTTTTTTTAAAAAAGAAAAAAAGTTTGTACATCCTTGGCCGATTTGTTTATTTGGCAGGACTTGACACCTTACTCTTTATTCCAGTCAAAGATTTTTTTTTTTATATAAATAAAAATTTAAATAAATTATACAAATCAGTATATAAATAACTTAAATTTTAATTATAACTAGTTTATACAAATATACAGTAAAATTTTATCATAATGCGCGGGAAAGTCATGTATCGACAAGGGGAAGGGTGTATGATTTATTTTTCTCTCACTTCTCAAACAACTATACGTACAAAATTTTCTATAAGTGGACAACTTTAGAAAGTGTTATGGGATGTTAGAATGGAAAAGAAATTAGATTCTATTAGGAAAGGAACTTTGAGGCAAAAGCACAAAATAGAGGTAATTTTTATTTTTATTTTTCATGAAGCAAGTATAAATTCTTTTTCTATGAAAACGAATAAATTGTGTCACAGATATGCTACTTTAAGTAAAAAAAAATTGGTTATCATAGCACGATTTAAGTAAATATAAAATGAAAAAAAAATTGAAGTCATTGATAACAGTTAATTATAAGTTTGATTTAGGAAGATTTGGTGTGATTTTGTTATTAATTTTGTTTTAATTGAGATTTTATTTGATTGATTCTGTTTAAATTTGAGATTTTGTTAGTTATTTCGTATTTAATTGGTTTTATGTTGCAAAGAGTGGATTTTGTGAGAAATTAAGTTCAAATTGAAGGAAGAAAGAGAAGGTGTGCAGAATTGAAGGAAAAGAGGCATAAGTGACTTTTCCTTTGAGCAAGGAAGATAACCTGGGCTAAAATCCACTTAAAGATTTTATGAAGTCCTAATTCCAAAGCGTAGTTGTTGGAGAGTGAATAAAGAGATAACAGGCCAAATTGACCTATTGTTAGGGGCGAACATTATAAAAAGGGAGCTAGGTCAATGAAAGGGGGGCTATCACTTATCATCTATCACTTGTGGGGAACTTCTCCTAGCGCCGTCGTGATCGAGATCTTTCTTTTTCTCTTCTTTTGTATTTTCATGGCTACTATGTGTAGCTAATTCACTACTTCTTGGGATTGAATGTAAATTCTCAAATTCACATGCATTCTTAATATTGTTTTTATGTCATTTAATTTAAATACCTTTGTTAACGTTTTGTTTAACATTTATATATCTTAGATTTCTCATTTTGACTGGAAAGCATTATTTGAAATTGGAACTAAAAGTTCAACTCATTGCATGTATATGTTCAGGAATGAAGTGTAATGTAATGACTGTTCATTGCAAATGTTCTTAATGTTGATTAAATTAATCTAGTAACTAGGAATAGAGCTAGGTATTTTAATTTATGAATTTCAATGCTAGAGGAATCAGGTTGAAAAGGCCTTGATTTGCACAGAGGGGTAATTTAATGAGATGACATGATTACTTAATTGTGAGTGTATGAGAAGGAGAGAGTTACAATTCAATCCCAAGGCTTTTAATCATCTTTATTTCATTCACTTTACATTTGGTTGCTATTAGATTTTAAGCATTACATCAGAAAATCAAATCAATCTTTATTAACTGCTTTTGCTCACAATGTCATGATGCATATTCAATATTCAATTATATACTCCGTTCCCTGAGGATACGATACTGGACTTATTATCTATATTACTTGCGAAATCAGTATACTTTCTGAAAATCCATTATCAAGTTTTTGGCGCCGTTACCGGAGAACGGTGAAGAATTGGAAATTGAATTCTACATTAATTGCGTTGTGAATAACTGATCTTTCTTGTGATCGTGATCTTTTGTTAGACAGTGGTTGATGCATCTGAGAAATCAAAGGAAAGAAGAACAACTGTTATTTGATCCAGATATCAATAAGACGTTGAGATAGCTCAGGCAGAGGAGAAAGCGTGAGCAGAAAAGTCAGTCAGGGGAGAAAACTGGTGGCGAAATCATGGCAGCAGAGGCCAACGGTCATGTTGATTTGCCACAAAGAAGAGTACTAGGTGATTATGCTCTATAGCAAGGGCCCAAACATTTTTCAAGCATAGTTGTTCCTAACACAGCTCGAGCTATTGAAATAAAGCCAACACATCTGATGCTGGTTAGTGTTAATCAATTCATAGGAATGGAACATGAGGACCCTTATACTCATTTGACCACATTCTATGAATTGATGGCTACCATGGAATTCAAAGATCAAGATAAACACGCTGCCTATTTGAGGTTGTTTTCTTTCTCGTTAACTGGGAAGGCAAAAGAATGGCTAAAGTCGCATCCTAATCAAAGCTTGACGCGCTGGAGTGATGTGGAGGAAAAATTTTTACAGAGATTTTTTCCTCCATCCCGATTCATAAAGGCGAGATCAGAGATCTTAAATTTTAGACAAGGACAGGATGAAGCCTTGTGTGCAGCATGGGAAAGATTCAAGGTGATGCTAAGAAGGTGTCTTAATCATGGCTTTGCAGACATTGCACAGTTAAATATTTTTCATAATGGATTGAGGCCGGATACAAAAATGATTCTTGATGCAGCAGTAGGAGGAACCATGATGACACTGGATGTGGAGCGTGTCACTCGAATTATAGACGCTTTAGCCTCAACAGATTATCAAGCACAGTATGACAGGCAAAGTGTGTAGAAGAAGGGAGTTTTTGAGCTAAATACCACTGATGCAATTTTAGCACAGAACAAAATCATGACACAGCATATGGAAGCTTTGACGCAGCAAATGACAAAATTGCCACAACAGTTGCAGGCTATTCAAGCCTCACAGGATATTAATTATCAAGCTCCACTATTGCGCTGTGATTTTTGTGGAGGAAACCATGTGAATGGGAATTGCTAACAACAAACTGTAGTGGGAGCAACAACTGAGGAAGTGCAGTATATGGGGAATCCTAGCAGACAGAATGGTCAGCAGGGCAATTATCAAAACAAAGCTCCTCAAGGATGGAGAAATCCACCAAATCAACCATGGGGGTGGAAGTAGGAGACAGAAAATTCTGGTAGGCAGCCTATGTTTCAACAACAGCAACAGCCTACATTGTATGATAGAACTAGCAAGCTTGAGGAAACCTTGGAGAATTTTATGCAAGCTTCTCTGACCAATCAGAAAAATCGGGAGGCATCTTTGAGGAATTTGGAGACTCAGGTAGGCCAACTGGATAAACAGCTAGTAGAGCAGCAAGGAGGACAGTTTTCAGCCAACACTTAGCCCAATCCGAAGGAGCAGTGTAAGGCTATCACAATTCATGTTGGTTCTGACATGAATAAAGAGGATGTTGAAAACAATCAGACAACAGTCACGAATAGTGAAGACAAAGTAGAAGAGGAAATTCAACCCGAAGTGGTTACAGTTGAAGACAGTACAAAAGTCAGAACATAGGATGAGAAGAAGTCTGATAAAAATCAGAATTGGAGGAAGATCCAAGAGGGTGTGCCTTTGAAACATGTGTCGTATCCACATGCACCCTCTAGATGAGAAGCTGAGCGACAATTTATCAAATTCACTGAAATCTTGAAGAACTTGCAGATCAACATACCTTTCACAGAGGCATTGCAGCAGATGCCTACATATGCACGTTTCATGAAGGAATTGCTAATTAAGAAGAGAAAATTCCCAGAGGAAGAAAGAGTGGAATTGAAGGCAAGGTGTAGTGCAATCATTCAGAAGGCAATTCCACATAAATCTTGTGATCCTGGGAGTTTTACATTACCAATCACTGTGGGTAATCTGTACGTGGGGAAGGCATTGTTGGATCTAGGTGCAAGTATCAACTTGATTCCGTTGTCATTGCTGAAAAGAATAGGAGAGGTAGATATCAGGCCTACACGAATGACATTGCAGTTAGTAGATAGATCTATCAAGCACCCATACAGAGTGGTTGAAGATTTGCTAGTGAAGGTAGATAAATTCCTCTTTCCAGTTGACTTTGTGGTGATGGATATTGAGGAAGATGTGGATGTACCTTTGATTTTGGGAAGACCGTTTATGAAGACAGCAAAGCTCATTATAGATATGGATAAAGGGAAACTGAAGGTCTGTGTAGAGAATGAGGAAGTGAGCTTTAATGTCTTTGAGGCCATGAAGCATCCTTATGACAAAAAAGATTGTTTTAGGCTTGATGTGTTCAATGAAGAATACAGTCGAGTGTAAAAAGGCTTAGGCAGTTCAAACACACTTCTGCAAGTTATCACCAAGCCTGTAGAGGAGTTAATTGAATTAGGTGATACAGAGGCTTTAGCTATGGCTAATGCATTAGACCAAGCTAAGGAAGTTATGCAGAAGGCAGGAAGCAGAGAAGATTTGGGGGCTGAAAAGTCGGTGACAGAGGAGAAGCTAGGACTGAAAATGCTACCACCCCATCTCAAATACAGTTTTCTTGAGGGAGATTTAAAGAAACCTATAATCCTTAGTAGTTCCTTATCTGCTGTGGAAGAGGGGAGGATGATTGAGGTGCTGAAACTCAATTAAGGAGCTACTGGATGACAATTGTCAAATTTGAAGGGAATCAGCCCAGCATACTGTATGCACCGAATTCATATGGAGGCTGATTTTAAACCAGTTGCACAACCTCAAAAGAGGTTGAATCCAAGAATGAAAGAAGTGGTAAAGAAGGAGGTACAGAAGCTGTTGGAAGCTGGGATGATTTACCCAATTTCAGACAATGCTTGGGTAAGTCCAGTGCAGATGGTTCCCAAGAAGAGTGGTGTGACTGTTATTCATAACGAGAAAAATGAGTTAATTCCCACTAGAACAGTTACAGGTTGGAGGATGTGCATTGACTATAGGAAGCTGAATCAAGCAACCAGGAAGGATCACTTTCCCCTACCTTTCATGGACCAGATGCTGAAAAGGTTGGTGGGGAAGGCTTACTATTGTTTTCTAGATGGTTATTCAGGTTACAATCAGATCACAATAGATCCACAAGACCAAGAGAAGACAGCTTTTACATGCCCTTTTGGTATTTTTGCCTATCGAAAGATGTCATTTGGATTATGTAATGCACCAGCTACTTTTCAGAGGTGTATGTTAGCAATTTTTGCATATTTGATAGAGAATTGCATAGAAGTCTTTATGGATGACTTTTCGATTTTTGGATCCACGTTTGATGCATGTTTGGAGAATCTGGATTTGGTGTTGCGAAGGTGTGTGGAAACAAATCTTGTACTGAATTGGGAGAAGTGTCATTTTATGGTTACAGAAGGTATTGTGTTAGGCCACAAAAATTCTGAACGTGCGATAGAGGTGGATAAAGCAAAGGTTGAGATAATTGAGAAGCTACCTCCACCTACCAATGTTAAGGGAATCTGAAGTTTTCTTGGCCATGCAGGGTTCTATAGGCGATTCATCAAGGACTTCTCAAAGATTGCAAAGCCTTTATGTAATCTGCTGAATAAAGAAACAGTTTTCAAATTTGATCAGGAGTGTGTGAAGGCGTTTGAATGCCTAAAAGAAAAATTGACTACTGCACTAGTAATCACTGCACCTGATTAGAGTATTGGTTTCAAGCTGATGTATGATGCCAGTGACTATGTAGTAGGAGTTGTTCTTCCCAAAACTGAGAGTTTAAGAGAATTTACGAAATTTGTGGAAGAGCACTCCCAAACTACTGATAAGTCTCTTGCTGGGACATTAATGAGTACTTTAACCACCATGAAATTTGATGGTTTTCGTACTATGCACGAACATGTCATTGAGATGACAAATATATTACAGCAAGACTTAAGTCTCCTGGAATGACAATGGATGAAAATTTCTCGTACAGTTCATTTTGAACTCATTACCATCTGAGTATGATCCTTTCTAAATGAAAGATAAATAGAATGTGCATGAATTGCATAGTATTTTAGTTTAGGAAGAGATCAGACTTAAGAAGTTAGGAAACCACTCCATTCATTACGTGAATAATTAAGAAACTGGATTTCATTTGGACTTGTTGGATACTTTTTATGTACCTAGTATTTTAGGAATTTAGTTTCCTTATTTAAACTTAATGTTGTTGGATACTCTTTTAAGTATGAGAATGGTTGTTTCAGTTTGTATAAGAGTATTTGTATGATTGAATCTGGTATACTTTCTGATGGTTTATATAAATCTTGATAATCTATATGCTGAAATTCTTTTGACTCTGCATCTTAATGTTGGCACTAAACGTGGTTTAGTGAATGAATGTTCTGCTTACTTGTGACATAAGCGTTTGGGACATATTTCCAAAGAAAGGATGGAAAGATCAGCAAAGAATGAAATTCTTCTGAATTTAGATTTTACTGATCTGAATGTATGTGTGGATTGTATTAAAGGCAAACAAACTAAACACACAAAGAAAGGAGCCACAAGAAGTAACCAACTTCTTGAAATTATACACACCGATATATGTGGTCCTTTTGATGTAAATTCTTTCAATAAAGAGAAGTACTTTATCACCTTTACTGATGACTTTTCATGTTATGGACATGTCTATTTACTGCATGAGAAATCTTAAGCAGTGAATGCCTTGGAAATTTATATAAATGAAATGGAAAGGCAATTAGACAGAAAGGTGAAAGTTGTCAGATCAGATAGAGGTAGTAAGTATTATGAAAGATATGATAAAAGTGGTCAACATCTTGGTTCGTTTGTTAAGTTCCTTGAGAAATGTGGTATTTGTGGTCAATACACAATGCTTGGTACACCACAACAAAATGGTGTGTCAGAAAGGCGTAATCAAACCTTAATGGATATGGTTAGGAGCACGTTAAGTAATTTATTTTTACCCGTACTGTTATGAATGTATGCTTTAAAAACTGCCATGTATCTATTGAATAGGGTTCTTAGTAAGGCAGTTCAAAAGACACCTTTTGAATTGTGGACAGGAAGAAACCCAGTTTGAGACACCTGCATGTTTGGGGTTGTCAGGCAGAAATTAGAATATACAATGCTCATGAAAAGAAACTGGATGCAAGAACGATTAGTGGATATTTCATTGATTATCCAGAAAAATAAAAAAGGTATATGTTTTACTGTCCTACCCATAGTACAAGGATTGTTGAAATTGGTAATGCTCGGTTCATTGAGAATGGTGAAACCAGTGGGAGTGAAGCTTCACGAAATGTGGAGATTAAAGAAGTTAGAGTACAAGTTCCTTTAACTAGTACTTCTACTTCAAGAATTGTTGTTTCTCATGTTGATGAAGCATACAACGATCAAGAAGAACAAATTAATGATCCCGAAGTTAACAATGAACCTGTAGTAGAACAACCACAAGAAATAGTATTAAGAAGATCTTAAAGAGAAAAGAGATCTGCTATTTCAAATGACTATGTGGTTTATTTACAAGAGTCAGAAAATGACTTAAGTATTAATAATGATTCAGTTTCATTTTCAGAAGCCATGAATGATGATAATTCTGATAAATGGTTAGATGCCATGAAAGATGATGATCATGATGTAGAAAACAAATTATGTTATTGATGATGAAAGATGACATTATGTTTGAACCCATTATGGACTTCTCATGAGGTCATATTAAGGAGAAGGACGATACAGTAGTACATGGAAGGAAATGTGTCGATTGAATGACATATAACTGCCATTACTCTTATTATTCCTATATCTTTAAGTATGACAAATGATGGAACCAATTTATTGAAGGTCCTTTAATGCGCATTATGATTTATGTAATTTATTAAATCATGAAGTATTATATTATTTACGTATCAGTTATTTTATTAATATCGAATATAAATGTATATATGATAATTATATTGGGCGAAAATGCTTTAAAAGTTATTTTCAGGGAAGTATTTAAAAAAAAATTATTTCAACGAACGTGTTTAAAAATTATTATTAACGCTTATATCTTTGTGGCCTACTTTTCTATCTATATTTCTAAAATAAATTTTAACATTTGCATCATAATATAAATTATTATAGTATATTTAAAATATAACTATAAATCAAAATTTTTACAAGTTTAAATATAATACTATTTATATATTTAAATACATTTATTCAAATAGTACAATTTTATATGTACATGTTTCTGGTTCACATAGAATAAAATGACATGAAAAACGTTGAGTTTAAATTTATGCGTGTTTTGGAGTTCAAGGATGTACAATTAAGAAATAGCAACTAAGAAATTATGAATAATTACCTGTATCTGGTAAACTGGTAGAGCCTTTGTTTTTAGAAAAAAAATGTACATAACTACCATGCTTGGCCTTGGCCGATTTGTTTATTTGGCACCCTTACGTCTTTGTTCCATCCGAAGGTTCTTTCTGCAAGTTGCTTACATGACCTATAAGTTGTCTATTATTTACAATACAACAAATATCACTTTAGACAACACCATAAAACTGTGGCCTAAAATATAAAATCCGTGGTCTAAAATTTAGGTAACAGTTTTTCAACTGTGACCTAGGTCAGTGTTGTCGTTTGTAATAGGTAACGGTTTTTTGCAAGGCAACAATTATAAAACCATTGTTTAATGTGTTGACAACAACCACAATTTTGAAAATGTTGCCTAAAGTGTTGAAAATATTTATAATATAATCTTTTAATTTTACATACATTGCTCATACAAAATTTAGTGGCTCTATCAAAAAAATATTATTATTTATATCTTTAAAATCCAAATTTTCAAAGTAAGGAAAATCAATATTAAAAATTCAAAAACTAAAGTCATGTAGATTTAAACGAGAAAAAATTAACATAATTGAATCCATAATAACATTAATTGCATATTTCAATTCTACTCTTCATACATGGTAAAAAAAAGTTGTCTTAAAACATGATGAGTATCAATCCATCAAAATTAAAACTACAATCTTAGTTAAGAAAACATTATGTCTAAATTTTTCATGTACTACATAACAATAACTTCATTCTTCCCTAATATTATCTTCATTATCTTCAAGCTGAAAACAAAAACAAAAAAAAAATAAAAGATGTTTATTAAAATGTTCATTGTCCAAATTCGTAGGATTAACCTGTAAAAATCAAATAGTAAAAATAATGTCTAGATTAACATGTGAAAATTAAATAACACTCAATCCTCACAATAATAAAACAAAAACAAGTTTTAATATATATACCTGTTTATATGGATCATGGGTTGATGTAGACGAATGTAATCCCATTACACTACTTTCTTTACTTGAAATACGTGTCACATATTATTTATGTCCTCTTTGTCTAAATTTGGATTTTGCTACTTTACCACAAGTTTTACCATTTCCTCTTGATCTTGCATTTTTCTTATTGATGTCACTAAATTTCCTACTTACCTCTTTCTCCAGCTCTTTTAGCCCACCCACATCTTCAACTTCTTGCATGCAATATTTAACATATAAACTGCATTTTTGTTTACCTTTGTTATGCTTTAAATCAACATTTTATTATGTTGTAGTATATGTTTTTTCTACTAGTGCTCGTTAATCATCATAAAATAGATTAAATGAGATTAAATTACATCATATTAGCTTAGTTTGAATCTAGTACCAATACACAGGTGAGTACAACAAATAATATTATATAAAGGAATTAAAAAAGTTTGTACATTTCTAAAAGATTAGATACCAAACCTATTGCATTAATTCAAAGCAAAAACATATAGAGTTCAATAGAAAGCTAGAGGGTGCTAATTTGAGAGATAATTTACTGACGGATTAGATCTGTCGGTAAATTATCCGTCAAATTATCGACAGATTTATTTCGTCAGTAATATTAAAATTATTATTAATAGCAATAATATAAAATAATCATCATAACAATAATAATAAATTTACAATAATAATAATATTAAAAAAATAATATAGGATTAATAATAATACTAATAATAATAATAATAATAAAAATATTAATATTAATCATATTTATAATAATAATACCAATAATAGTAATATTAATAATAATTATTATAATAAATATTTAATAATAATATATAT
>Ga0209700_109840_pt1 | contig 10580 bp, 6 predicted proteins | sample SiratroredBW_FD_187528 | JGI IMG/M metagenome (GOLD analysis project Ga0209700, IMG submission 187528) | Root nodule microbial communities of legume samples collected from California, USA - Siratro red BW (SPAdes) (version 2) | ecosystem: Host-associated > Plants > Roots > Nodule | place: USA...
CCCCCCCCCCCCGGTTTGCTTTTCACCAATTCGCAAAACATAACGAAATACCAACAAGAAAATAAAAATAAAAAATCCAATTTTTTCATTCAACAGAAACCAAATTATAAAAATTAAGGGGGAAAAGATCAGAAAATACCCTTTACCTGGATCACAGAGTCCGTAGAATTCATCAACGTCTGAGAAGAGAAACAGGCATGGGTGAAAAAAAAAAGAGAGAGAAAGAAAAAAATAAAAGAAAAGAAAAGAAAGAGGCATTGGAAAGAGAAGAGTAGTACCGTGAGTGAGTGCGCGAATAATAGCGTTTCTTCGGGCTCTAAAATCCCTGAAGATCTCTTCAACGGTGCGGGGTTTGGAAGCCATGCAGCTGGAGGGTAGGGATCAAAAGAGTGTAAGAGAAAGAAAAGAAAAATACAGAATAGAGAACAATGTGTATTAATGTGTTATGATTGGAATACGATTTAATTTGATTTGACATTATAATTATTATTATTATTATTGAAAAGAAATTAAAAAATAATTTAATTCTCTTTTACTCATGTTATTACTTTTTAATATTATGCGCTTTCTTAGTGATAGATATACGTTGAAACACTCTTATCTTCTAACAATACTCTCTATATAACATTTCAAATATGAATTAATATTTAGGGACTTCAATTCGACTTAGCGATTTAATTTAAATTTAAATATAATAACAAAATTATAAAACTATGTATAAGGAAATAGTTGAAATAATAAAAAAATATAAATCTTAAAAAGTCAATCACAACTCATAAATTGTGCCACAGGTGGTTTGTAAAGAACCCAATATATACTAGGAAATAAAGTATTTTAGGAGACGGTGCTATAAATAAGGGCGAATTCGAAATTAGGTTCAAATAATATGCGTTGAATTAATAAAAATAAATTTTTGAATTTAAAATTAGATTCATCTAATACGTGTCAAATTTATGGTGGTTATCAAGGTTTAGAGAGTATTGTGTGAATTATAGATAGGTATGAAATACTTATCTATTAATAATGAGTCTGAAACATATTTTTTAGATGGAGATTAATTATTGGTGAAATAAATATCCAACACTAATAAAATAATATAAAAATAAAAAATACTTGATTTAGTTAAATCTTATTTTTTACATCATTTCATCACTAATAATATATAAATAAAATCATCAATAATGAAACGAGAATAGAGATGAGTACAAAGTTTGACTACATCTTCATTTTTAAGTAAAAGTTCATCATCCTCGTCCTTATGTACTTGAATTTTTTATCACAGAACGAATATATTTATTTAATTATAATTAAATAAGTTTTTTTTATAAAAAATAAAAAATTATAGTAAAATAAAATATAATATTATCAAGTATTTAATATAAAAAAATAAATTTATACTTTTCAATATTCAATATAAAAAATAAATTATAATTATATAAATATTAAATGATAATATCAAATAACTATTGAATAAAGCTAACTATAATTATAAAAAAGAGTAAATTGATTAAATATATAATTATAAATAAATTACTAAACTAAAAACTACAAAATAATTAACATAAGTTTTTTAAATTATTTAAAAATTAAAGATGTTTTATTAATTTAAAATGAGACAATTATTGAAAAGAAGACTGGCACATGTATACACAACCATCTTTGTCCCTATATTTAGTTAAAAAATCGGGTATTATCCATATTAATATAAATACTTGGTTAATATAGGGATTTTTAATCAAAATTGAAATGCGTTTGGATAATACTTATGAGAAAGGTTCATTCGTCGTTCCTTTACAAGAAAATTCTATTAATATAAATAGACTCTTTTCTAGTGAGTTGGTCTCACCTCTTATTCTCACTGTCCCAATCGGGATCACGACGGGATAACGATAAAAGTTATTTTAATTTATAAAAATATTAAATAGAGATAGAGTCACCATCATAGTTTATTATGAAAAACTTTGAAAAATCAAGAAAGAAAAATGTCTGTGAATCAGATACAGATTCAAGAGTCGCTTATGTGTGCAAATGGTATTAGTATCCAAGGTGTTAGTATCTCCCACAACGTTCGTCTTAAGATGGTACTTTTAATCAAATGAGCAAGATGAATATGGTTTACTAAAATGTTTTGTCTTTCCCAAAAAAGAAGTATAAATGCAACTAAAAACAAAGAAAATATTTTTAAATTTTGGGGGTCTGACAAGGATTTACCTTGCTCCTACGTATTTCCATGCATGATGGAAAATCAGGGTTTACGTAGCTGTAGTTTGAAAATGTTTGTTTGATATTTGGGTGTTTGGTGTTTTTATATTTTTATTTTTTATATGTTTTATTATTTTTAGAGAATTTTATATATATATATATATATATATATATATATCTTTTTAGGAAATTTTATATATTTAAAACTAAACCAAATACGACTTTTTGGGATAACACTATCGGAAAAGAGATACAACACCCTTGGCCTTGCGTATGGATATGACATTCTCGGTCATAACATATGGATACAATTCTCTCAGATATAGACTCTCGAAAACAAGATACGACACTCTTGGCCATTCGAACAAATATGGTATTCTTGGCCGCAACATATAGATATAGTTCTCTTACTCTCAGAGAAAAGATACAACACTCTCGGCCATGCGTATGGATACGAATTCTCGATCGTAGCCAATAGATATGGATTTGGCGTAAGTGGACATAACTTGGGTCCAAATAGATGTGACTGTAGTTCTAACTTATACAATTTTTGGACTTAAAGGATACGGTTTGGGAGTAAGGGAATACAATTTGGGTTTTAATTTCAGTATTGAATTTTAAAGACATGGTTTGGACCTAGATTCATATGGATGCGGTTTGGCTTTTAAGGATATGACCTAGATATATATGGATACAATTTTGATTTCTAGGGATACGACCTTGGCGTAAATGGATACGGTTTGGGCTTATAAGGATACGACATGGGTTCCTATGGATGGAGTTTAGCTTCTAAGGGTACAATCTGGGTTCCTATGGATCCAGTTTGGCTTCTAGGGATACGGCTTGGGCATAAATGGATACGGTTTGGCTTCTAAGGATACGACATGGGTTCCTTTGGATGCGGTTTGGCTTCTAGGGATACGGTTTTGGTTCTTATGGATGCGGTTTGACTTCTACGGACGCGACCTTGGATCTTATGGATGTGGTTCGACTTCTAGGGATACAACCTTGGTATTTATAGATGCGGTTTGACTTCTAGGGATACGACTTTATATTTCTATGGATGCGGATTGACTTTTAGGGATAAGATATTGGTTCCTATAGATGCGGTTTGGCTTCTAGTGATACGACATTATATTTCTATGGAAGTGGTTTGATTTCTAGGGATACGACCTTATATTTCTATGGCTCTCGGTTTAGGTTCATGACCACTGTGGAAGTACCAACAGTGATGCGGCAAAGAATGTCCTTTTGGGTGGTATTAACATTAATGGGTTAATTTAGTGTTGAGTATGGCCAACGAAATGCAGCGGTGAGGATGAGGTTTTGATTTTTCTAGTTTTACTGTTTTTCTTTAGGGGAACCTTGTTGGTCAATTGGTGCTAGATTATTCTTGGGTTTATTGTTCATTATCGAATGGAGGTATGGTTAGCCCGTGTCAGAAGACAACAATATGGCCAATATAATGCAATAAACTAGTATATAGTATAATGGGTATCCAAAAACTAAAACAAGTGAATGAATACTTGATGAGAATCATGTAATATTAAATTTTGACACAACAATTAAAATTGTTTGATAATTTTTTGTGTTCACCCCGAATTTCTTATCATGCATTTCCATTTAAAATGTTTAATTTGGTAACAAATAGGGCTGAATAAACAATACACAAATGTAAAGAAAAATAAAATAATGCGCAACACATAGTCATAATAAAAAAAGCAACACAAATAAATAGAATGAAAATACGTACCCATTACAGAACCTGGCTATTTGTTACTTCACAAACTCTTAATTCTCCTTCTTCCAATTTTCTTATTCAGTTGTTTACATTTTTCCCCAATAAGAACGTAATCTATATGAACTCTCAGTATAATTGGTCATTAGGTATATGTTCAGTATAAGGTGTAGTATATCGCTTCTATGTATCTATGTCCCCCTGTGTGTACATGCTCTCTTTATACATTTTCTGTTGACATTTTAATTCTCCTCAATCTCTTTTTTCCATCATGGTTCTTTATTGAAATGAATTATTCTAACTTCCTATTAACTTCAATTAAGAAAGAGCGGCGCACAGTTACAATAAGGGGATGGATGAAGGTGCAATTGAGAAGGAGGAAGATGCAATTACAGTTAGGAATGCGAATGGTAATAGAAAGAGCATCATGAGAGAGAGAGAGAGAGAGAAAGCGAGTTATGGGGAGTGAATGAGTGTATAATTATGATGATGTGAGGAGAATGACATGTAAAGGGAGAGAAGGAGAATGAGAGAAAATAAGAGTGAATAACATTAATTAAGAAAGGAGATTAAGCAAGGTCGGGAATGGTAGGTTGTTTTTCCACTTTGGTGTATTTTTTCACATTAATGCCTAAAATGGGCAAATTCTTTTTTTCAAATGCATGATTTTCAGGCTGGTCAAATAGAAGTGAGGTGGTATCGATCTCAATTAAAGACATTAGTTAAAATGGTTTCTCTCTATCTACATTTTTGCAGGCGTGCTTTGGAAAAAAAATCCTATTAAAAGTGCTTTTCAATCTTGTTACATTAGTTAGTTGAACGTTTAATGCATGTTTTGTTCTTAGTTCTTTCTCTTTGATTACTCCAATTATTTTGTAGGTTTGTTCTACAAAACATTTGTTTCTCCAAAACGTTATCATCTTAGCATGCATATATTTCGGCTTAGTTTGTATTGTTGTATTGCTTTATCAATTCATGCATTTGTTTCGACTTAGTTTGTACTGTTTTATTGCTTTATCAGTAGGAAAAGAATATTATCTCTTATTTTTTTTTATGGAATATATTTGAACTTTGAAAATATATCATTTAAAAAAAAAAAATTTATTTATTATAGATTTTTGTTGAAACAGAGATGTGCATGTAGATGAAACTTTTAGTGAAATTTATGTAGTGTTTTATTTTATTAATGTGAGTGAAATAGATGATTTTTTATTGTTAAAACATCATAAAATGAGCATTTTTGTTTGCGTAACACTCTTGCTCTTAGCCCGTGAGTGTGAGCCAAAAGATGAATTTGATAAAGTAACAGTGTTAATAACACCAACCAAACAAAAAACACTGAGAATACAATTCATTAAAGCATTTAATAGAGTTCCAATAAGTTGATTTGAAACACACCCTGTAAACAAATTCAAATATTTTAAGTCTGTGAGCAAAATATCATTTCTACCCTTGTGTAAGCCATGACTTGCCATATCAGCAATTGATATAGGACAATTGATATAGGAATCACGTTTCTCACTTTCCCATGACCTCCCTCACATGCTTTGAAACACATGTAAAGATTAATTTTATATATGTGTAAGTCTGTGAGCAAAATATCATTTTTACCCTTATCTACACCATGGCGTGCCATATTAGCAATTGATATAAGAATCACAGCTACGTTTCTCGCTTTTCCATAACCTCCCTCACATGCTTTGAAACATATCCTATAAAGATTAATTTCTCCTATTTCATTTATCATTTTGAATTTTTCTACAAACTTTACACATATACTCTTTACACATATATATTTTCTATCATGTTACCATGATCACATATTTTAATTTGAATACATATAGAGATGTTGTGTCATGTCACAATCTTACACAATTATAAAAAATTTAATTTAGATACACATTACACATATTTTGTCATGTCCCTGTCATACACGGGTTTCAAATAATTTTAAATATAATAAATATATTCAGTCCTGTCTCAACCTTTGCATGTTATCAATAGAGAAAATAAATCAGAGGAGAGTTCGGACACATGCAGACCTACTTTGGAAACCAAAACTTGTTATAATGTAACAATGTTTCTTCAATCTTTTTATCATCTTCAATTCTCTTCAATTCTTTCTTTCCCTATTCTCTCTCTATTTAGTAATAGTCACATACTACAAATTTAACAATCTTAGACCCTATTCTCTCTTTATTTAATAATAGTCACATACTACAAATTTAACAATCTTAGACATTGTGCATATAATTGTTTATTTTTTTAAATTAAATATCTTATTTCTTTTCATTGCAGCCTATGAACAGATCAGAGAATAGTGCAGAAAAGGAAGTGAAGAAGAAGTCTCTAAAACACCTCAAGATATGAAATTAGGATAATGTCAATAATACCTCTACGTTCTTTTCAAAGATTATACAAGAAAGATCTTTTCAAAAAATGTGGAAAAATTATTGATATTCGACCTTAGACATTGAAGGGAGGTTCAGCGACTTATGACATTTTGAGTTTGCAACGACAGAAGCAGAGCTTTGTGAACTTGTGTGATTTGAGCAAATAATTTTAGAACTCCAGAAAGGTTTTCATAAGAATCTAAGGAAGATTGTAAAGTTGTCTTCTTAATCTATCAATGTATGGATTTTGCCAATTTTAGTATGAACTTACATATGTATTTGGTTTTGTGTTTGTTGAGCCTCTGTTATGAGCGAAGACAACTGACCTTAGAATCATTATTTTATTTTGCAATCAAAGGCTCTTAAGTTAAATCATACAAAATTGTTGAGATATTGTATGAGAATTGGTATAGCTCCACAAAAGCGGAAGTATGCTTCCAATAGAAGGTAATTTGAAAGATTAACAAATAATAAAACTTTCCAAAAGCATGCTTTTTTTGCAGTCTGTCAGTGACACTTTCTCACATAGTAGAATTAATTTAGATTTGTTACGAAAACTTTGTCAATTTGAATTAGAAACATTTCATGCATTTTCACAGGTTACCACGTCTCTCTATATATATTTATATATTAAATATATATTTGTATGTACATCTGTATAACAAATCATTATCTTGACATTTGTATCTTTCCTTCAATAACTAAATAATCACAATGTTAGTGGCTAGCCCAACTTGAAGGTTGTGACTTGACAGTTGAAAAGGCAAAGCGTAGAAGTGCGAACCAAGGTATGGTAGTGGCTGTAACACAGCAAAGTGGGTTGGAGGAGAAGTGGTGATCGTGGGTGGCATTCTCGTTAAGACACAGGTATTTCTTTTTTTTCTACAATTAGCTTTTCGCTTATTAGAAGCATTTACTAAATTTTTCACAAGTATGGAGACAGTGTAATACATAACAACTCAGTTAACCATGCCTTTATTTTCCTAAACAATAACAAAATCTGATCTGCAGTTTGTTAATTTCCAATCTGTTTTGTTAAGTTCCAATACTCATTCAATCAACAGAGTTCCTTGTGGAAACATGCAAGATTTAGGGTACATAATTCATAGCTTCTATTCTGCCATATGCTACGATATTACAAATCATATAAACATGTCTTAAACTTAACATGAATAAAATTCATCTTTTCTCCTTTCCACTCCTTAAAAGAACCAGTTATTAAGACAGTTTATATCCACTTATATTATAATTTGACTATATTTCTAGTTGATGGACTATCTCCAACAAATCTCATATCTGGTCCAATAGAAGTGAGAAAGGTACTCAAATATATACAGGATTTGAGGGGTTGTGAACACTGGTTGATGTAGGAGAGACCCTGAAACTGATTCTCTCTGCATACCCTTCAATTAAAGGAGTTAATTTTGATTTGCCTCCTCATCCAGGTACATTTACTCTAGTTTCTCTTTCTCTGTATATAAAGAAATGATCAATTAGCAATATTTGAAAAGTTTGTCAAAATTGTCAATTAGCATATTAACACTCATTCTGCCTGAAGGTATAGAGCATGTGAGAGGAGATATGTTTATTTTAGTAAAAGGTTGGTTCATTACATGAGAGTTTAAATTTTGTACGTTTAGAAAGAAGTTCAATGCACTGTATAAAATTTCTAATCACATTTTCTTCTTTGGTTTTTGACAATTTCAGTCTATATGAAGATTGTATAAAATTTTTAAACATATTACTACTGTGGACAATGTTTTTAGCACATGGAGGGAGGAAAAGAACTGTGATTGAATTTGAGAATTTGTGAAGAGCTCTGGTTTTTCCAAATTTCTTGTTGCATGTAATGACATATCAGCTACTGTAAGAGTGATGGAGTTGTATAAATAGAGTTTTTCAGTAGTAATTTTTTCATGCAAAATAGAGCTTTGGAGTAATAACTAGTATGTGTAAGGAATTTTAAATAAAAAAACTATTTTGAAAGAGCTATTGTAACCATTAATAAAACGACTTGTAATGTTTAATAGTTCAATATTAAATAATAAACGTCATTCATAAAATATGAGTGCTGATGGACCCACCCTTGTGATATAGTAGAAAAAATAGTGTTTTTTTTATTATTTCTTGGGTAAGTTCAAGAAAAATAGAAAATTGGTAATTAAAAATTGTTCTAATATATAAACTTCTTTAAACTTCTTTCTTCAGTTCTTCTCTAAAATAATTTCCAAATTATGTACGTATTTTACAATTCCTTTTATTTCTTTAATTATTTTAAAATTTAAATTTCTTTACAATTTTGTCACATCATTACTTTTTTAAATTATAAATTTATATATTTATTCTTCATATATAAATATATTTTGTCATTCACGGTCATTTACGATTATGAAAAAAATCAATTTGAATACATATAACACATGTTAAAAAAAATAAACATGATACTAAAATAACACTTTTCAATCTTGTAATTTGTATAAATTTACTAATTTTGGAGTCGTCTTATAGTATTTTTTTCTCGTTTGATTTGAAAGTTAAATAGTAAATAATTTGATTTATAGACAAATGAGAAATTTTAAGAAATTAAAACAAAACTCCAAAAATTAAAAAAAGAAAAGGTGAAGATAAATAATTTTAAGTTATATTTAGACCTAATGTTTAATAAATAAACTAAATCATTTTTTCTTAAAGATTTATCTTTATAATTTAAAAAGTTCTTAAATGTACAAACAATTCTTCTCCATCCGGACAAAAATAAAAAATAAAATTAGCAAAACTAAGTTATGAACACGTTAGAACAAATTTTTCCAAACAATTATAAACTGAAAAACAAGCTTTTTCACGAGTTAAATTAACTTAAAGACAGAAATTACAAAAAATTAAAATTTATATAATTAAGATTATACTAATTAAGTTATAAATAAATAAATTTTAAATTACAAAGAAACTAATTTTAATTTATTTTTCATTTTTTTAATTTATGAAAAAAATTTGCATTGATTAATCCAATGAGAATGTAGAGGCTAAAAAAATAGAGAAAAAAAGTGAATCTATTTTACATTTATTTTCCAATTTCATTAATCTCTTTAAAATTTAACAGATCAATAAAATATAAAAATTTAAAAAATCTAATAATAAAATGTGAGAAAAAAATTTAAAAATTATGAAAATGACTCACCTAATGCCATGTTGAATCAACCGGGAAAATAAATCACGGAAGCTCTGACATTTATAAAACTCTTATTAAAAGTCATTTTCAATTTTTTTATCATCTTCAATTCTTTCTTTTCTTGGTTAGTTGAACATTCAAATCAAAATAGATCTTTAATAGGATTCAAGAATATATAATGTATGTCTTCTTATTGATTTTTTCTCTTTGAATACTTCACTGATTTTCTTGTTTTGTAGGTTTGTTGTACAAAACATCCACTCCTCCAAAACGGCATCATAGCATGCATATGTTTCGGTTTAGTTTGTGTTTAAGAAAAGATTACATGATATTTTTACTTGAGTCCCTATAAAAAAAAGTTGTTCATTTAAGTTCATTTATATAAGTTTAGTTACATGATACTTTTGTCTCTTTGTTCAGTTATATATGTAAAGCACAGAAATCTTATAAAAATAAAAGCCGTCTGCCTGCACTTCCAGTTCCTTTTCTTTTCTCTCTCTCGTTCTCTCAAGCTCTCTCTTTTTCTCTAATTTTCCTCCTCATATATCATCTATTTTAGATTCTAATCATACCCTGCAATAGCTGGGGAGTTAGGGATCATTTCTAACCGACCAGAATCTCAAACAGAGTAAGTTCATATTTGCTCTAAAGATCCCTTATTCTCTATTTTTCCTTAGGTTATTGTCATCAATCTTAGTAGGGACGGTTGAGAAAAGTACTTCTCTCAACTTAATTAAGATTATACTAAAATTTGGTTTTATTCTGATAACTTTTTCTAGATCTCTAGATTTTGAGATTAGCATCTTTATCGGGTGGAGGAATTGTTGTAGAGATCTTCATCAGGTAAGGGAAGCTAGTAATTTGTTTTATACTAATTAGTTACTTTCAAATATAACTTTAGGATAAAGTACTTTTCTTGCAGGTCTGACTGGTCCTTGAGCACTGAATATGTTTGATTATTTATCTTGATTTGATGTGATTTGACCTGATTTGAGTAATGATGTTCGAAAGTAATATGTGAGAACTTTTGATTGTTGTTTACTAGATTGAATATGACTTGTGATAAGACTTTGATATA
>Ga0209700_109842_pt1 | contig 10577 bp, 8 predicted proteins | sample SiratroredBW_FD_187528 | JGI IMG/M metagenome (GOLD analysis project Ga0209700, IMG submission 187528) | Root nodule microbial communities of legume samples collected from California, USA - Siratro red BW (SPAdes) (version 2) | ecosystem: Host-associated > Plants > Roots > Nodule | place: USA...
TTTTTGTTAATTTTTTTTTTTTTTTTTTTTTTTCTATAGTTCAACCATTACTAATAAAAAAATACAGGCAACAACATGATTAAAAGGAAACGATTGGAAAAAAAGGAATGAGCTGAAAAATGACATCATCAAATTCTATAATTAATAAACATACAACAACAAACTAGGCATTGTAAAGTTATAGATGATGGAGTGAATATAATAACTATACCTTAATTTTTTAATGAAAGAAAATAATAATGATAAAAAAGGTATTTTGTTTTTTCTTATTATTATTTTCAACCAAGAACAGAAAAAACTAAATGAAAAGGAAAAAAAATATTTACTTGAGAAATATCAGCAGACTCACTCTCTGTCATATAGAGTGGACCGGGAACATTTCAAACTTTTTATCATTAGCATTTGTTTCACCTGAAAACAAAGATTAAGCTTTTATATATCTTTCTTACTGAACATCAGTTTCATCATCAACCCAAGATAAAATAATTACACGGATCTCACAAAACAGCACATATGACCATTTGTGTCATCATCCTCTCATAAAAGTAATATATTATCATTTACGGAATAGATGGAATCTACAAACTACTTTGAACCTAAGATATGTACTCTAATACTTCAAGGTCATCCCTACCGAGGCACATACATGTGCTCTTAAAATTTGCAACCTCAAAAAGGAGTTCAAGTAATAAGTAACTAATGAAGTTAGCAACAACAAAGGATCCCAAAGACTATTCATGCTCACAAATAAAACACTAACTAATATTAATAAAACAATCTTTATGATGATCCAAATACAATCATAATTAACTTTAATTTAAAAAAAATATTTTTTATATTACTTTAAAATACAATACATGATTCTCTATACTTATTGAGTTAATAACTCACTTTTAATCTAGTCAACTATTGTTTTTATGAAGCTCTAAATCCTAAATTTAACAATATTTTAAAGAAGTTTGAGTAAAAACCTTTCTGTCAACTATTATTCTAATCAATTATTTTTATAATTCTTTTAAATATCTAAATAACATGTTTTATCATAAAATATTTTAAAATTTTCTAAAAGTAAATTATTATCTAAATATTCTTCATTTTTATCACAGGAATTTTTTTTTATTATGAGTTAATTATATATATTGTTATAGTATTATGATTATTATATTAATAAGTAGAATTATCAATATTGTTATATATATAATTATATGATATAAATTGTTATAAATATAATTATATATATTGTTATATATATAGAGAGAGAGACACAGAGGCACACTTAACACCTTTTTTTTGAAATATTATTTTTAAATTAAATGTATAAAAAAATTTCAACAATATTATATTAATTAAATTTATTATACTATTATATGTGTAAAAAAATTAATAAAATGTTTTTTTTATAAAAATAGATATATTAAAGGTTTAAATCATATTATTTATTATTAAAATTGTTATAATGCTAAGGTAAATTTAGAAACGTATTAAGTTTTTATTTCCGATCATAGTATGATACTAGGACGGATGTAGTTAGAATTATCATATTTTTAGGTGCTTTAAGACAATTTATAGTACAAGATAAAATAAAATGGAAATATAATATAATTACAAAATAATTAATATTTAATTAGTATATTAAATAAGTTTTTTTATTGAGATAAGTAATGGTGATATTTTTTAACCAAGTGGATAAATGTTTGAATTTTTTTTATTACGTTACTTCTGAGTGTTAGAATATTTTTTTATAGATTTTTAACAATATTATATTTATTATATATTATTAAATATATATTACATGATTTATTAATTATTTAAGTTTTCATTTAAAATATGTTTTAATAAATAAAATACTAATGAAATTAAATCATATGATTAAATGATATATTTATTACATATAAATTATTTATTGCACATGAAAAATAGTTAGAAAGATTAGACCAGTAAGAAAAAAATAATAAAAATATTAAAACTGTAATTACGGATGTCTTAAAATAAGAATGAACTCTAATGGTTTTTTTTAAGATAAGAATGAATACTAACTGTTTTTTTTTTTTTTTTTTAAATATAGAGAAAGATACTTTCTACATCTTTGTTCCGAATAAATTTACTAACTATCAAAACGGTGACACTATTTCTTAAATTTTGTAATAATAATCATCTCCTCTTTTTTCATTTTTATAAACATGCACTCCGAAATGAAATGAAAGATGTTGTCCAGTTTTCTTCAAATATTATATTTATTATATATTATTAAATATATATTACATGCTTTATTAATTATTTAAGTTTTCATTTAAAATATGTTTTAATAAATAAAATATTAATGAAATTAAATCATATGATTAAATGATATATTTATTACATATAATTTATTTATTGCACATGAAAAATAGTTAGAAAGATTAGACCAGTAGGAAAAAAATAATAAAAATATTAAAACTATAATTACGGACATAAGAATGAACTCTAATGGCTTTTTTTTAAGATAAGAATGAATTCTAACAGTTTTTTTTTGTGTTCGAAATATAGAAAAAGATATTTTTACATGTTGTCAGAAGAAGATGTAGAAATCATAAAATAGCTGTTCTGAATAAATTTACTGACTATCAAAATGGTGACACTATTTCTTAAATTTTGTAATAATAATCATGTCCTCTTTTTTCTTTTTTATAAACATGCACTTTTTATAAACATGCACTCCCAAATTAAAGATGTTGTTCAGTTTTCTTCAAATATTATATTTATTATATATTATTAAATATATATTACATGCTTTATTAATTATTTAAGTTCTTATTTAAAATATGTTTTAATAAATAAAATACTAATGAAATTAAATTATATGATTAAATGATATATTTATTACATATAACTTATTTATTGCACATAAAAAATAGTTAGAAAAATTAGATCAATAGAAAAAATTTATAAAAATATTAAAACTGTAATTACGGACATTTTAAGATAAGAATGACCTCTAACGGCTTTTTTTTTAAGATAAGAATCAATTCTAACGACTTTTTTTTTGTGTGTTTGAAATATAGAGAAATATACTTTTTTATATCTTGTCAGAAGATGTAAGAAACATAAAAAGCTGTTCTGAATAAATTTATTGGCTATAAAAAAGGTGACACTATTTCTTAAATTTTGTAATAATAATCATCTCCTTTTTTTCTTTTTTATAAACATGTACTCCAAAATGAAAGATGTTGTCTTCAAATATTATATTTATTATATATTATTAAATATATATTACATGTTTTATTAATTATTTAAGTTTTTATTTAAAATATGTTTTAATAAATAAAATACTAATGAAATTAAATCATATGATTAAATGATATATTTATTACATATAATTTATTTATTGCACATGAAAAATAGTTAGAAAGATTAGACCAATAGAAAAAAAATAATAAAAATATTAAAACTGTAATTACAGACATCTTAAGATAAGAATGAACTCTAACCACTCTTTTTTAAGATAAAAATGAACTCTAACAACTTTTTGTGTGTGTGTTTGAAATATAGTGAAAGATACTTTTTACATCTTGTTAAACTCAAACTAAAGAAATGTTGTAACAAAACTTCATCAAACGATGTAGTAAAAAGTAACTAAACATGTTCTTTTATATTATTTTAGAATTAAACATAGCTCTTGACTTGACATCATTTTAAATATTTCTGTAAATTTTAAATATTTTTGTTATGGAAGATATAAGAAACATAAAAACCTATTCCGAATAAATTTACTGGCTATCAAAACGGTGACACTGTTTCCTAAATTTTGTAATAATAATCATGTCCTCTTTTTTCTTTTTTATAAACATGCACTCTGAAATGAAGTTGTCCAGTTTTCTTCCAATATTATATTTATTATATATTATTAAATATATATTACATGCTTTATTAATTATTTAAATTTTCATTTAAAATATGTTTTAATAAATAAAATACTAATGAAATTAAATCATATGATTAAATGATATATTTATTATATATAATTTATTTCTTGCACATGAAAAATAGTTAGGAAGATTAGACCAGTAAGAAAAAAATAATAAAAATATTAAAACTGTAATTACGGACATCTTAAGATAAGAATGAATTCTAACGGCTTTTTTTTTTTTTTTTTTTTGTGTTTGAAATATAGAAAAAGATATTTTTTACATGTTGTTAGAAGAAGATGTAGGAAACATAAAAAGCTGTTCGGAATAAATTTATTGGCTATCCAAACGGTGACCCTATTTCCTAAATTTTGTAATAATAATCATCTCCTTCTTTTTTCTTTTATAAACATGCACTCGAAAATGAAAGATGTTCTCCACTTTTCTTCAAATACTTTCTGAGGTAATAAATCTTTAATGAGAATTACAAAAAAAATTTCAAAACTCATGGCATAACTATTCTATTGACATGGATCAAGTTCAAAGTATTCAGATAACTCGGAGAATTTTCTTGACTGAGTACAGGAGATTGTTTCATTCGGAATATCAGTTTCGAACCCAAGGTTTTGAGGAGTGAGTTTCGAACGCAGGACTTTGACATCTGTAGGTATCAATCTCTCTCATTTTCTACTTTTCCCTTCTTGCTGTTTTTGTGATTTATAAGTTTTCTTATTCTATTCTCCTAATCCAAGTCATATCAGCCAATAAGTCATATCAGCCAATAACTTTCAATCTGGAAGGAGTTTATTCTCTTTCTTCTTTCATATTCACTTCTTCAAAATTATTCTAAATACTAATCAAGGAAAGAAAAGCTTATGATTCTAAAAGAGTTCATCAAGAAATATAGTACTATTTTGTCAAATGGTAATGTTTGGTTTGAAAAGGATTGGATGGAATTTGAAAATCAGAACATTCCTTTCACTCATTTTCAAACCAAACATCACCTGTATCAGATGTGGTTTAACAAATTTTTTATTCAAGGAACTTTGAGAAGCATTGGGTTTCACAAACTAGTATTATATTTTTAGTGAACTTCTTTAGAATCATAAGCTTTCTTACTCGAAGAATAATATCTAGAATAATCTTGAAGAAGTGGATCTCAAAAGAAAGAGGATGAATTCTTTCTAGATTAGAAGTCATAGCTTATGTGACTTGGATTACGAGATTCTTAAGGTGCAACTCAAAAGATACCTAACATTATGATACGATCTGTATCTAAATCAAAAGGAAATACCAACAAATAGTATGTGTGCAATATTGTTCATATATGTTCTTTGAAATAAACCAGTTTCTATAACAGCAACTAAGAAATAACGAAAAAGTATTATATCAACCAGTATTTGCTCCTACTTCTGACTCTGAAATCACCTGGAAATGAGAATCACCAATAAGCAATAATGCTGGAAGAAATTGGAATAGCAGATGAGAGAAAGAAGAACTCAATAACAGAAGAGAGGAGAACTACTCACATTCCACACACAGTCTCTTCTCCTACCCTTCAGCATGTATAATTCTCTAGCCACTTGGGCCGTTGGTCCATTCTAGTGCTCCTCTTCACTTTTTCCATGGTCTGTGAATTTTTATTTTTGGGCCCCATTATTTTATTATTTGTATCAATACTTCGTCCATTGAAATTGACTTTGTCCTCAAGGTCAAAGCGAGGATAAAGTCGTTGAATTTCATGCTCCTCTTCCCATGTAGCCTCTTCCTCAGGCAATCCTTTCCACTGAATCAGTACCTCTAACAACCAAGCACCATTTCTTTTAATCTTGCGTTTGTCCAATATAATTAATGGTTGAAGTATCTGTCTGTCCTTTGTCATCATTGAGTAAAGTAACATGGATACTCTGTTGTTGGGGTGCTCCTTCACATTTTTTTAGTAAAGAAATGTGAAATACTGGATGTATTCTCGCTGTATCAGGCAGCTTTAATTTGTAAGCAACTGGACCGATGCGTTCAAGAATCTCAAATGGTCCGAAATAACGCATACTAAGCTTCTGATTTTTGCGCAAGGCTACTGAACTTTGACGATAAGGTTGTAACTTCACAAATATATGATCACCAACTAAGAACTGAATATCTCTACGTTTAAGATCAGCTATATACTTCATGCTATTTTGTGCCTTGAGGAGGTTATTCTTAAGTTCACCAAGTAATCTGTCCCGATCTTGTAACTGGTGCTGCACCATTGGATTATCTGCTGGTTGAAGTTCATATTTGATAATTGGTGGTTGATCTTGAGCAAAAACAGCCTTGTATGGTGTCATACCTATGGCAGATTGAAAAGCCGTATTATACCAATAATTTGCCCAAGGTAATAGCTTATACCAGTCCTTTGGATTCTGCTGAGTATAACAACGTAAGTACATTTCTAAGCACCTCTTAAGAACCTCAGATTGACCATCTGTTTGTGGATGATACGAGGAACTCATTGCCAACTAAGTCCCCTGTCTAGTAAACAAATGTTGCCAAAATTGGCTAGTAAAGAGCTTGTCTCTATCAGATACAATTGAGTGTGGAACACCATGAATTTTAATAACATGATGTATTAACAAGTCTGCTACCATATTTGCTGTAAAATCTGCTGCGAGAGGAATAAAATAAGCAAACTTTGAAAGACGATCCACTACAACCAAAATAAATGAACAACCATGAGACAATGGCAACCCGGTAATGAAATCCATGGCAATATCTTGCCATATATGTTGAGGAATTGGCAGCGGTTGCATCAGACTAGTAGGAGGATGAGTGCTATATTTAGCTTGCTGACAAATTATACAATTCTTCACATATTGTTGCACATCTTGAGCCATCCCTTTCCAAAAAAAATTGGGCTGCTATGCGAGCTAGAGTTCTTTTAATACCAGCATGTCCACCAACTAAAGAGTCATGAAATTCCTTTAATATCATATGTCGAATGGTGGAAGTTGCAGGGATTAATAATCTGCCTTCCTAAAACCAGAAACCTTGCTTGTGTTGAAGTTTAGAATTGGGTCCTGCTGCAGATGGAAATTCTTTGTACGGGTCATAGGTAATTAATTCTTGCTGCAACTGATGAAGAAAGATAGGTTGTGGTTGAGATAAGGCCATGAAAGATCGTGAAAGCCCATCAGCAGCTTGATTTTCAGTACCCTTTTTATACTCAATATCAAAGTTATAACCAAGCAATTTAGGAAGCCATGCTTGCTGCTCTGGTGTTTGAATCACTTGTGTTTGCATTTCTTTGAGGCTTTTATGATCTGTCCTCACAATAAAATGGTGCCCCAATAAGTAATGTCAAAATTTCGCTACTGCTGTGGTGATAGCATACATTTCTCGTGCATACGCTGATTGTTTTTGCATCAATGGTGACATTTTCTTCGAAAAAAAAGCTATTGGATGACTATCTTGGCTCAATATTGCACCTATCCCTGTGCCCGATGCATCTGTTTCAAGGACAAAAGGTTTGGCAAAATTAGGAAGTGCCAACACAGGTGTGTGAGTAAGTGTTGTCTTGAGTGAATCAAATGCCTGCTTAGATTTTGTAGACCAATGAAAAGCATCTTTCTTTAGCAAATCAGTGAGAGGGGCAGCCAACATGGCAAAGTTTCTGATAAACTTGCGATAGTAACTTGCTAATCCCAAAAAAGCTCGCAGCTGCTTAATTGAAGTTGGTACAACCCATTGTTTAATTGCTTGTATCTTGGTTTCATCAACCTTAACTCCATCCCGTGATACAACATGTCCCAAATAATCAATTTGGGTTTGGCCAAAAGAGCATTTGGAGAGTTTGGCAAATAAGGAATGTCTTTGCATGGTGCTTAAGACCAAAGAAAGGTGCTGGATATGTGCATTCCATGTTGTACTGTAGATTAAAATGTCATCAAAGAAAACAAGGACAAATTTGCGTAAGAATTCAGCAAAAACTAAATTCATTAGGGCTTGAAAAGTGGTAGGTGCATTACTCAAGCCAAATGGCATTACTAGCCATTCATACAACCCTTGGTGAGTGCGAAAAACTGTCTTGTAGCGATCCTCCGGAGAAACAAGAATCTGATGATACCCTGAACGTAAATCCAGCTTTGAGAAATATTGTGCTCCAAACAATTCATCAAGTAATTTATCCACTGTGGGCATAGGAAAAGAATCCTTAATAGTGACTGCATTAAGGGCCCTATAATCGGTGCAAAAACGCCATGTTCCATCATTCTTTTTCACAAGTAGCACGGGTGAGGAGAATGGACTTGAACTAGGTTGTATGATACCCTCCGATAACATTTCAGCAATAATTTGTTCAATCTCAGTTTTCTGACTGTGAGGATAACAATAAGGTCGAACTTTCACAGGAGCGCTGCCAGGTATCAATGGGATGGTATGGTCATGAGACCGTATTGGTGGTAATCCATGAGGCTTCTCAAAAACATTCTTGTATTGTTGTATAATCATAGCCAATTCAGGCTCTATGGATATCGGCAATTCCAACAAATGGTGGGCTGACACTTTAGGTGTTTGAATTTGAATGACATATAATTCCGCTATTGAGTCTGTGGCTTGTAAGCGAGTGAGTTGATGGAACTGAGCTAGGCTAAGCAGATTTGAGGTTTCTCCATGTAAAGTGATAAGTTCCCCATTGATGTAAAAAGCGTTCTTTATAATTCACTAAATGAGTATCCAAAGTTGCCAACTATTGACTTCCAAGAACCAATTCAGCTGCAGCGATAGGTAGAACATAGGTTGAAATATACAAAGAATGCCCCTGGATTTGGACTGGGATATTCTGGACTTCACCTTCACATTCCAATTGCTCTCCATTGCCCACCAACACTTTTAATTGCGGGGTCTGATAGATGGGTAGGTGTAGAAATTTAGCCACTCTAGGTTGGATGAAATTATCAGAACTCCCTCCATCAATAAGGATTTGAATTTTATGGCCCTGGATAAATCCTGTGAATCTAATTGTGCCTCTCACTGTGGTGTAAAATTTTTCCTTAAGGAGTTTAGCAAATGACACAGCCTGGAGTAATGAGTGAGGGGCTCGGGATATCACTTCACGCTTCAATTCAGGTATTAATCCACCAATAAAATAATCAAGCAATACAGAATCATCTAACCCATATGATTGATTAGCTAATTCAGTGAATGAGACATAATAGTCTGCCACTGTGGAGGATTGCTTTAGCTTGAACAGATCTGAACGGGGATTATCAAATTGAGATGGGCCAAATTGGATTTGAATGGCAGTGGACAATGATAGCCAATTAGGTACTTGGTGTGCTTTTTCTAGTAGTTGAAACCATGGTAAGACTTTTCCTTCAAAATGAATAGAAGCAATTGCCACTTTCTGCTCATCAGGAGTGTTGTATAATGTGAAAAACTTTTCAGCCTTATACAACCAAGTCATTGCGTCATCACCAGTGAACCGTGGAAAATCCAGCTTCATAGAGCGAGGATGGAAAACAATGGAAGTGGAAGGCTGTACTAGAGAGTCGTTCTGAGATTTCAGGAATAGCTGCTGCTACTCCAGCAAATGCTGATCAATCTTCTCAAATAGTTGATCCATTTGCATAAATCGTTCTTGATGTATTTGGATCATCATGAAGATTTTTTTATTAATATTAGTTAGTGTTTTATTTGTGAGCATGAATAGTCTTTGGGATCCTTTGTTGTTGCTAACTTCATTAGTTACTTATTACTTGAACTCCTTCTGAGGTTGCAAATTTTAAGAGCATATGTCTGTGCCTCCGTAGAGATGACCTTGAAGTATTAGAGTACATATTTTAGGTTCAAAGTGTTTTGTAGATTTCATCTATTCCCCAAATTATAATATACTGCTTTTATGGAGGGGACGATGACACAAATGGTCAAAGTGATAATATGTGCTGTTTTGTGAGGCCCGATGTGGTTATTATGTCTTGGGTTGACGATGAAACTGATAGGTAGAAGCTTATTCTTCGCTTTCAAGTGAAACAGATGCTAACGGTATAAAGTTTTGAAATTATAAAATCCATGTTATTGGTACACTCAATATGACAGTATGTTATCAGTATTTGCATGGGATTACTGATCACATCTTAAAATGTTTGTTGGTTATTAGGTTGTGGGAGTTGAAGGTTTGAGGGATATTGTTTTGGGCGGTGGAAATATACACTGCATTACTCAGCAACAACCGGCTATTTAATCTGGGGACAATCTTAGTATTCCTTGATTGGTTTGCTGAATGATTGTTTACTCCAAATGAGGAAACATGCATCCTATAATCTCCAAGGAAAATGATAGTTTGACACTCCTTTTTCTCTTACCTCCATTTGACACTCCGACGTGGCATTGTCATCCCGCGTGGCAAAGAAAGAGAAACACAGATGGTTTTCTGATTACGTGGTTCATGTTTGTCATTTTGCAAAGGGTTGCTTTTGTCATTTCCCATCTGAAAATGCAGGACAATTTGAGAGGGAAAAGCAGATCTCATTTTCTCATTGCACTCATTAACCCCGCATGCTCTGGAGGAGAGAGAACAGAGGAAACAAGATCAAGATTCGCGTTCCTTCTGTAAGATTCACATTCCTTCTGCAAGATTCGCCTTCCTTTTCCCCACCGTCGAAGCTTTACCGTTTGCATTGGTGGTATTGACCCTAAACCCTAAGCTTTTTTGGTATG
>Ga0209700_109844_pt1 | contig 10573 bp, 5 predicted proteins | sample SiratroredBW_FD_187528 | JGI IMG/M metagenome (GOLD analysis project Ga0209700, IMG submission 187528) | Root nodule microbial communities of legume samples collected from California, USA - Siratro red BW (SPAdes) (version 2) | ecosystem: Host-associated > Plants > Roots > Nodule | place: USA...
TTTTTTTTTTTTTTTTAATTTTAGTTGCATATGAAGAAGTAACCCAACAAATATTAAAAATAGTATAATAATTAATTGTCTTTATCAAATTGAACATATAATGATAGTTAAAACGAAATTAAGAATAATAAAAAATTATTAAGATGTAATAATGGAGGAAAATGAAGATTGAAGATAGAAGTTAACTAAAATAGTTTATAATTAAAATAGTTTATAACTAGAAGCAGCTACTTTAAGGTATTTATGAAATATTTTTATGATCAAAATAGTTTACAAACTAGTCAAATAAGTCACTAGCCAACTTATTGCCTTACTACACATATTCTATGTTAATTGTTGATTTTATTTATACACTAAGTCCACAAATATAAATACGTATTAAATAAATTTTTAGTTTAACATATAGAATATCAATCTTTAATTGATCAAGATGATAAATCTGAAGTATATAATTATTTTAAAGAAAATATGAAGCAAAAATAAAAACTTAAAGTCCACACGTTAGTAAAAGAATATATAATTTGTAATAAGAAATCATATTTTATCGGTAATCAACTATGTTAGATAAAGATATGTTAAAATAAAGTTCACTATATCTTTATTGATACTCATTAAGTATTGTTAAACAACAAACTACAAATATGATTATGTTTTGTTTGTATGACATAAAATGTTTGATTTGACAAATGATATAATATATGTGTTCTCATGATTTGTCTAATAAGCAACACTTTTACAAACAATATGCATATAATTTTTAAGCTAACATTGTATCTAATAAAAATCTTTATGAGTTTATTCTATGTTGCATAGAATGTTCTCATTTTCATGTCTACTAAGAATATTTCGTAAAGCACATGTCAACATCGAAGATCAAGGATGGCATAAAGTTGATTCATGCCAATGCATATTCAAACGTGCTTCATGTAAACTCTTGGAAAGTTATCTACCTTGTATGACCATATGCTTTACTCCAGTTTGGTTGAAAACTTTTTAACTAAGGTCTAATAACTCATATAAGCTATCAAGATGTTTCTTAAAGAATATATAATAATTTAATGCTACACGGAGAGCATTTAATGCATCTCTAGTTCATGCATGAACAGTTGAAGACTTATTGAAGTGAAGTTTCTCAGGGTAGAAAAAGATTTGTAATGACTCTTTTCTCAATTCCATATATAAAGAAGTCTTTCAAGTTGAAGAAAGATAATTAAGTGATCAAGAGTTGTCAAAATATTGCTAAATTTGTTGCTTAAAGCTTTCAATGCCCCAAGTTTCACAAGAACTTGTGTTCGCTTAACAAACTAAAAAAGTGCTCAAACCATGTATTTGTCAAAAAATATGTTTTTCTACCTAGTGAGCAAAATTCTGTGATATTTTAGATCACCCACTTTCTTTAAAAAGCCCTTTCAAAAGTGATTACTTTTCAAACAATATTCAAGTCTAGCCATAAGTAGTTTTGTTCCAAGAATACTATGGGTTGTTTAGTAGGAGTGACTATTATTCTAAACAATACTCTAATTTTAGTCAAAAGTAGTTAAGTTTTAAATAATACTTGGGTTGTTTTAGCTAGGAGTGACTAAGGTCCAAAAAAAATACTCTTTTGTATCTTCGAAGCACTAATATACTTAGTAAAAACTTGATCAAGAACTGGATGTAGTCTGCCTTTACAAAGTAACATTTACAATATAAACCTCACTTTCCTCAAGCTTTTTCAAATTGCATGTTATGTAAATTGCACTGACAAAAAGGATAGTTTCAAAATGCTAAGTTGTTATAATCGTCTTTGACAGATGATCAATCATATTAAAAGTTTGTGTTTGTCATCACTATGAGACACAACTTTACAAAATTTCCAAAAAGTTTTGATACACAATTAAACCTTCATCTTTTGTGTATCTTGATTTTCACAAAATATCAACAAACTTAACTTTAGATAGAACACATTAACGTTCTTTAGCAGCCTAAAAAGAGTGAACCATATATTATATTTGTCTTAAAACACAACATCTCTTTTAGTTAGAAAATCCGTGATCTTTTGATCACATCTTCTTGTAAACCAAGTGTGTTAGGCAAAGAGTGTTAAAACCTACATGATCTACGACCTTATAGACCTTATATTATATTTGTCTTAAACACAACATCTCTTTTAGTTAGAAAATATGTGATCTTTTGATCACATCTTTTTGTAAACCAAGTGTGTCAATCAAGAGAGTGTTAAAAACCTAGATGATCTAGGATCTTATAGACTGTTTATATATCTCTAGATGGTCTAATGACTTGTAAACCTTATGTAAATATTTTGATGATAACAAAAGCTTTCTAAATATTTTTTATATATTTTATAAGTAATTAATAATCATATGAATGTTCTAACATGTGTTTACAACTACAAACAATTTAAGAAGATTGCATTAGACACTCTAATACAATATGTTTTTTTAGATATGAAAATAATCTTTAATTAATTAAAAATGAAATTATCAAAGATAATTCTAATATATTTATTTCATAAAAACATTGTTAAATCAATGAATATATTATTTGCTCTTCAAACTTGTCTAAGAAAATCTTATGATCAACGGTATAAAAACGATTTTATAAGAAAATAATAAGTGATTCTGTGCAATTAAACTTGTAGATGATTTTTTTACGTTTTCCTAACTAATAAAATATAAAAGGAAGAATTGTTAAGAGATGGATATATGCTCATTTGCACAAAAGTTACATATTTACTTTTTATGCATGACAATTAACATATTTCATGAAAGTTTGTGATAAATATTGTTCTATACTCATTCTACTAAACGAGTATTTACCTTTTCTATGGTCCTAAGACACTTTACCTATATATGAGCTAAAACAAATAATTTAATGTTTGTACAAAACAAAAAAAAATACAAACTAACCTATTTTCTATAAATATAACTGCTCCAATCACTCCATGTACTGAAAAGAACAAGAATGTATAGAAAGATTATAAAAAGTGGTGAATTGTTTTTTAGTAGATAGTGTTAATGAATACTATTTCCAATTAAATTTTCTAATTAGAAACTGGTGAATCTTTTAGAAGTTTCATCATGAAGTTGAATCTGATGTCTGTTGAGGTCCTTGGTTGAGGCCATTTTGCTCCTTCTGGAACCAAGACACGTTTGTACCCTTGGCCTCTGTATAACATTGTGGCCACAGGATTTTCCAAGTCACAATGCAGTGCAATAGCACGACAGTTCCAACTTCTGGCATGAGACTCAGCCTTTTCTATCAGTTTTTTAGCTATTCCCTTCCTCCGAAAATTTTCCCTCACTGCCACATTTGATATGTATGCTATTCCAGTCCTACAATAAAGTAATTTGCTTATAGTCATCAATAAGGATTCACATGGCAAATCCACATCTTGTTTTGAAGGGTAATTGATGGTTCAAAAGGTTTAGAAGACCATAACTGAGTAAAATGGACACTTTGATCCTGAGTTTGCAAAAGGGTGTCATATTAATCTTTAAGAAAACTAAAATATAAAGTCTTTCAAAGTGAAATTGATAACCATATTAGTCCAATTTTCAACAGGTGTGTTTAAAGTGGTAATATACATATATATTCAAGAACTATGACAATAAGTGATTAGTTTCAAGGACTAATGTGACAACCTGCTTACTTTACAGTAATCTAGTAGAGACAAACAATGTCAACAGATCAGAATTTCCATAATGAAAGCTATAGTTTAATCAAGAAGAAACTGTGCATGTGGGATGAAAGATTCTGTGTAATAAATAACTTTTGTGCTACAGCGGGACATCATCCATCCAGTTATTACTTTCAAGACAAAAAAACTGGGAAAATGTATACAGGGCTTAAAATTTTAGACTTCAATAGTGTGGAGAAGCTAAATATAGATAGGTGTGTAACTTTCTGCATTTTTTTATGTTGGTTTAAGAATTACTTCAACAAAACATTTTCTCCTGCTTGATGGAGAAAAATATTTTGCAGATAATACAACTCCAATACTTGATGAAACATGCTGCACAACTTCATAAGAAGAGCTCACTCCCTTAAAACGTTTTGTGACTCTTCAAGGGACCATGCTCTCTATCCAAACAAAACTCAACTTTTTAGGACATTATTTATCAGGAGATTTGTATATGAAAAAGAGCATGGTTCCAAATGATTTCAGGAGACAGACACACATATATATATAGTAAAGTACTGCTGCAAGTGACCAAGTAACAAAGAAAATTTTCTGCATAAAGTTTTGACATATGAGCATTATGCACCAAAGAGAGAATGGACAATCAAATTTAACTCAAACAGATACACAACAACCCACATCTAATTGAAGCTTATAACGACCAAATGCCCCCATTTATTGTTTCATGGTCAAACTACGAATCAATGCTTCAATATTGACTTCCAAATTGGAATTTTGTATGTTGATGTAGTAATTTTATCAGCCAAAGTACAAACACAAAATGAACAATTTATTTAGAATTCGTTTGCTTAATGAAGATGGTGAACCATGAAGGCACACACACACAAACAAAAGTTGAAAGCATTATAAAATCTTCAGTACTTAGTTAACCCCTTTGTTACAGGTTGTTGAATAGTTTTATTAGTTGACTTCAGTTAGTTAGTTGGTTGATTTTAGTTAATTTCCACTGCACTCTTACAAATACATGCAATTCCCTCTTGTATCATCATCATTTAATCATTCAATACAGTGACATACTTGTGTGGAAGTTATTGCATTTTCCCTCAAAACTGTGATACCCCTTGTTCAAGTTCCGAAAGTAAAAGTAAGTGTTGCAGTTACCTTCTATGTCGCCGTGGACCCTTTCTTGGTAGAAAGTCTGCATTATTGTCTACTGTCAATATACCAGCCACATGGCTCTTGTTGAGACTGAATTTCCCATCAAAACTACCAATCTTGTGAGCCTCACTTCCAAATGAAAAGGACTCATGAATTGAGCAGCCAATAACAGCCACCAAACAGATTTTTCTGCAGTGTCTTGGCCTGAAGAATCCGGCTAACATAGCTGCTAACATAGCCACCACCAATCTATCTATCCTGAGTACAAAATCTAATGGGAAGGAATATTCAGGGAAGAAGCACTTGCAGTGAGTCTCTGCTACTCCCCAATAGTCCTCTAACCTTGCCTCTCGGACAACAATTTCCGGGGACACTGTTGGGAACAAATCAACAACTTCACTAGCCCTGCAAATTCCTGAATTCAAACACCAGATTTTTATCTCCTAGTGAAGTTTCCATCTCAGTATAATAAATGGAAAGCATGCATCTCCAGAATGCTTTGCATCAGGTGAAATCAAAACCTATGATGTGAAAAAGAAAATGGAACTGCATGATTTAATGTAACTATACTTATATGATGCTCCACATTGTTGACTATTGTTAACTTGAAAAAGGGGTTTTAATAAGATGAAGAATTTCCCAATGTTTTCAAAAGGGACAAAAATAAATCACAACCCAGTAATAGAATGAAGCTTAGGTCTGAAGCCAGCCCTGCAGAACAGGTAACTATGCAGAGAAGTACCTGAGTTGGAGAAAGAAAGGAGGGAGAATTCATTGGAGGAAGGTGAAACTTTGGAAGGGAAATAGTTTGGTTTATTAGAAGTAATATTGAAAGGTGAGAATTTGGTGAGAGTTGAGGATACAGAGATATTCAAGGGAATAATAGACAGCATTTCGTGGAGGGTGTCTGTGTCTCTTGTGGAACTCCCACTTCATTGGAAATATCTTAATATGGTGTTGGTATCAGAGAGAGTGAGTTATATGGCATGTGTGACAGCTGAGTGAAGACAAAAGTGGTGAATCAAATAGGATGAGCTGTTGTTTGTTATAGGTCAGAGATTTTTTTTAGTTATAAATGACCATGTGTCGTTTTGTTTAAACTTTCAATAGGAAATAGATTTTTATATTTTTTATGTAAACTATTTAAAAAAAAAGGTCGCATTTTTATATTTTAAAATCAAAGTAAACTTAGATTTATTTTATATAATTCTACGAAATAAAAAAAAATTTAAAAGAAGATAGTGTTATTATAATTCAAAATTATTATAAGTACCAGTGAATTAGATTATATGTTATTTTGATCATAATTTAGAAAATAAAAGTATAAAATATGAAAATTGTTTTTGTCTTTAACATCACATAAACGTTGTGTTTGTTGATTACAAATGTAATGCTTCAAAGCACTTTGTATTATTAATCTTGTTTGATAGTCTAATGCTTGGATAAATGATGGAGATACCTAGTCTTAAGCATTTTACGATACTTCTTGAATATTATAAATATTTATTCTATGTAGTGCAAAGAATGTTAGTTTCTTCCATCTTACAAGAGGATATCATGAAGATTTTTTATATAACATATCTCTTGAAACATGCGATAAAGTTGTTTCAAACTAACAACCATTCTTAACAATCGAAATGTATGTTATGCGAAGACCATCAACCTCAAACATTCCTGTGCTTTATTCGAGTTTCATAAAAGTTGACATAGGCTTAATAATTAATGTTGCATAAAGGATATTTAATGCATAACATGAAGAACACAACTTCTATAAAAATCTTAACAACTAGAAAGGATTCTCAACGACTCTTTCTTCTAATCTTCTAAATAGAAGATACCCGTAAAGAAAAAAGGTCGATGAAGATAATGTTTTTAACAGCCTTGCAATAATTAGGCATCCTTGTGCCCTAAATGTGAAAAGGAAGACTATTTGTGTTCCTTAACTAATCTAGAAGAGTGAACATCTGCTAAAGTGAAGTCTAACATAACCTTATTAATTTTGATTGAGTGTAAACATAAACATGCTTCGTCTACAAAACAATGATTTTTCGAACAAATCATGTGAAACACAAGTGTTTTGTCTAACAGACAATGCAACATATTATGTTATCTTGCTTCGTCTTATAAGGAAACTTATAGTCATACTATACATACATAGTTTTTAAGCTAATAACAAAATTCTTTATGAGATTATTATGTGTTGTAGAGAATGTTTTCATGTTTACGTCTACCAAGAAGACCTTGTAATGCTTCTATTAACAATCAAATATCTCTTGAAGGATGCGCTAAAGTTATTCTATGCCAACACACATCCTGACACACTTTTTGTGAACTCTGAAAGGTTGTTTGTCGCATATAGTCCCATGATTTACTCTAATTTAGGTAAAAGATCTCTGACCTAGGCCTAATAAATCATGCCAACTATCATGATGTTGCTTTAAAAAGCTATAAGCATTTAATGTTGCATGGAGCCCATGTAATGCATTTCTATATCACTAATGCATAGATGAATACTTTAAGATGAAGATTTGAAGTGAAGTTTTTCAAAGGGAAAAATTGTTTTGCAACGACTCTTTTCTTAACTTCCTATATTAAACCTTCCAAATTAAAAGAATACGCAAGAAGTGATAAGTGTTGTCAAAATGTTGTTTTCTTGACCTAAGCTTCACAAGAACATTGTTTGTGTTTGTTTTGCAAACTAGAAGAGTGCTTTAACCTTGTATTCATTTAAAGACTTTTTCTTTATCTAGTGAGCAAAACCTTGTGATCTTTTATATCACTCTTTCCTTTGTATACCCTTTAGCTAAGAGTGGTTGTGTTTTAAACAATATTCACGTCTTAGCAAGGAGTGATTGAGTTCCAAATAATACTCTAGGTTGTTAGGCAAGAGTGACTAAGGGTCTAAATAATACTCGGGTTATTTTAGATAGGAGTGGTTGAGGTCCAAATAATACTCACTTATATCTTCACAACATTAGTCTGTCTAATGAAACTTGACTAGTTGATCAAGAATTGGACGTAATTTGCTTTTAAAGACTGATGTGAACCCGGTTAGGAATAAATCTCAGAACCCACAACAAAGAGTACTTGAATGTTCCAAGATTCCTAAGTATTTAGATTTAGGATGATCTACTCAGAACTTTTGTCTTGCGAAAAAAAATGCAACAAAGACCTTAAACTGTGAAAAACGCCACAAGGATGATCAATCCTTCATAAGTTTGCAAGTCTAATGAAGAAATCAAGAGAGAAGTCTCACTTTTGAAGAATTCCATAATAAATTTCGTATTATCATATTCAAGTGCTTGATTAAAAGTGCAATTTGGACTTAAATAGATCTTACATAACTCCTAAAAGCTTATTGGGACTCCATTTAATTGTCTGTTGATTAATGCAAATAACAACCCTTGGTATTCCTTCAGTAAACTTAATTAATTACAATTGTAGAAAAATGAAAAGTTTCAACTTCCTAAGCATGACTACTCGTAACTCTAAGGAAATTAAAACAAATTACAAGAAATATAATTTAATTTCATACACTCTAATCACTGACTCTTCAAAAATTAATCTTAGCCCAAAATAACCTATTTAAACTTAAAATAAATATGGTGATGCATTATCTACGGGCCCTTCACTTCAATTGACTTGTTTTTGGCCCAAATCTCCTTAATTTAATTCCTTCATCAACCCATATCAAATTAAGAACGTGGTCAGACTTAAATTCAATCTTAGACTTTGTTCGTGCAGTCAAAATGTCTTGAACCAGCCCAATCAATGCTGTTTCAGTTTTCGGGTCCTTGACCTGGTGATTGGTCCACTTGAAATTTACAAAACATCCTTTTGATTGTCTATTTGTGCAAGTGGTTGAGATTGGTTAAACTTCAGCGCTTGGTTCTTGTCAATCTTTGTATAAATAATTTAAAGAGTAAATAAATCTTTTTCTTAAGCTTATTTAAATTGCATGTTATAAAACCTACTCTAACAAAAGAATGAGACTTTTCTAAAATGAGAATTTTTATAAATATTTTTTATAGATCGTCCGTCACATTAAAGACTTGTATTTGTCATCACTTTATCAGACACCTCTTTGAAGAATTTTTTGAAAAGTTTTGATACGCAATTCAATTGTCCTTTTTAAGTATTTGTCTTATTTATTATAATATCATTTGTATTTATATTAGGACATTATCTCTTATTTAGATAACAAACCTGTTCATTTAGATCACTTTTTTTGTAAACATTTTGTTTTAGCCAAAAATGGTTATACTCCAAAGAATATTCGCTCTTAGCCAGGAATGCTTGTGTTTCAAATAATATTCGCTCTTAGTCAAGAGTGGTTGTACTACAAATAATACCCGGTCTTAGTCAAGAGTGATTGTATTACAAATAATACTCAGTCTTAGCCATGAGTGGTCGTAGTCTAAATATAATACTCTATTTTAGCCAAGAGTAACCGAGGTTCAAAAAGTACTTTCCTTGTATTTTTGCAACCATAGTCTGAATAGTGAAACTTAATCAAATGTATTTTGGGTTTAGAAAGGAATCAGTATAAAAAAACCAAGTACAAATTTTTCTTCACCTTCAATTCTTTAAATTGCATTTTATTAAACTGTAGCTAACTAAAGAAGGAGAGTCATTTCTAAATGAGATTTACGAAAGTAATTTGATAGGACATTTTTAAACTTAAATTTGTGTTTGACTATCTTCATCACTATCAACACCCAATTTCGTCCGAGCAAATAAAATTATTCTAAAATATAAAACAATATAAAATAAAAATAAAAATGTGTGTTATTATTTAAATAAAAAGAAAGAGTTTTGATTCTATTCTATTTTATGAATAAAGTTAAAATAAAATTCGTAAAAAAGAAAAAAAAGTAAAGAAAATCAGTCTATTAAAAATTTGTTAAAAAAATAAAAAAATAAAATAAAATTTGTCATTAAAGTGTTGCCATGTCACATCCTCTCTTTTTGCTTGCCTTTTCTGATGCCCATTAATGATACGAAAATTAATTGAAAATAAATTTAAAAAAAATTTAGAAAGGCTAGAAATTTGAATAGTTGATCTGATTATTATTCTGATTAATTGCAAATGATTTTCTGCTTAATAGTGATTAAATGCTGATGATTTTCAATTAAATGTTGATTGTCTAATAATTGATGCATTTTCTTTTTGAATTGTTATGCTCATCCTTTTTATTCTACAGGCTCCATTTGGTTAATGTTCTAAAATAGTAATTAGATAATTTGTTTATTTTTCGAAAAGTAGAAAAAATAATGATAATAAATATATATTTCAAAATAATAATAATATTAAAATAAAATTAAAAAAAAGGTTTAAGTATTTATTTTTATTTTTATTATTGTGTTATTTAGGTTGCTTTCAATAAATGTAAAAATGAAAATAACAATAAAGGAAAGAAAACGAATTAAAATAATAATAATGATAAAATGTGTCAGCCACATTACCTCCAATATTCCCCATTTATTCTCCATATTCATTTTATTTTCGAATTTGAGGTTATAACAACAATAATGGTACAATTATGCCCATTTTTCAGTCTTTGTTCGTCCTTGGGATTTAATAGTCAGTTGGTGTCATAAGTGGGGATAATTAGGAATTAATAGATTTGAATTTGAATTAAAAGAGAATAATCAATTGGCAGTTCACAAATTATAATTAAGTGGGAATAATTAGGAATTAAGGGATTTAAAATTTGAATTAAGAGTGGGCTGACTAGAATTAGTATAAATATGCATAGTGAGCAAGTGGAT
>Ga0209700_109845_pt1 | contig 10572 bp, 7 predicted proteins | sample SiratroredBW_FD_187528 | JGI IMG/M metagenome (GOLD analysis project Ga0209700, IMG submission 187528) | Root nodule microbial communities of legume samples collected from California, USA - Siratro red BW (SPAdes) (version 2) | ecosystem: Host-associated > Plants > Roots > Nodule | place: USA...
TTTTTCTTTTTTTTTTTTTTTTTTTTTTTTGGTGTTTTTTTTTTTTTTTTTTTTTTTTTTCATTTTGTACTCCCTTGATTATATTTATAGATTTTTATAAAATTCTCGCCTCCTAACGCAGCCTATTGTTCCCTCCCTTGTTTTCATCATCCAATCAAATAGGTCATAAACTTTATTTCTGATCTCAGTCTTTTTTTTTAATCCTTTTCTCTCCCAAATCCCTCCCATTAACGGGATGAACTTTGTAATATTCATGGTTTACTTCTTATATCAATAAATAAAAATTCAGTCTCGATTTTTAAAAATAATATATCTTAATCTTTATACAAGTAATTTTATATCTGTTTTAGTATCTATTGTTAATAAAAGTTAACGTCAATAACAATAATTGACTTGATGTTGATTAGGTGTTAAGGTGATATATGTTAAGTTTTGTACTAAACATTATTGTAGGGATACATTTCCAAAAGAAAAGGAAATTGGGAGATATTTCATTTCATTTCATGTCTTCAACCAATATCATCGATTTTGAAGCTTACTCTTTGGATTTTCTTCACTTATGCAAGGGATGACAGTGACATCAGACAATTCAAATATATATATATAATAGTTCAATTTACAAATATGGCATCATTGATTGGCTCTGCGCTTTGAAATTGGGAGGGGAGAAAGATATAGGAGGAATGCCCTGTTGATTGGTGAAAACATTGTTAGGATCAAGCATAGTCTTCACCCTCACCAGTCTCTCGTAGTTACTGAGGAAGTACTTTTCACCCCAATCCCTTGCACTTTCCACACCATCTTCCACACTTGTCCTCTTCCTCACTCCAAGGTCAAAGTCCATGTAATTAACATATGCAGCCCTTGGACCAGATGAAACAAAGGGACTCATAGCATCATACAACCCTCTTATCCAATCTACATAATCACTGCTTTTCTCATTGTCAGCTTCTTTCCAATAGATCAGGTACTGTATTGTAAACAGGTTTCCTCTTCTGTGGGGAAAAGCAATTGCATCATTGCTTATATCATTCATCTTTCCACCATAAGGGTCCAGAATAACATATCCCTTTGGCTCCTTTTCGAGGATGTCTAGTGCAGTTTCTATGCCCACAAGAGGAACGTGGTTTTTCACATAATCTGATTTGGCCTTGAAATATTGTTTTTCTTGCATATACCTGTTTTTCAAGTCAGAGACCGAGGCTCCATCACTTAGGCCAGAGAAGAAAACAATTGACTGAATCCAACTCATTTCTATGCATTCTTCTTCTGTGACACCCAACTCAGGAAAAGCATGGTGTAGAATGGATATGGCACTGCCTCTAGGACCAAGATAGAAACCATTAAATGTTACTGATAAACCTTTGGTTTTAGCTTGGGGCAAACCAGCACCAACAAAGCATGACAAATAGAAGTCATCTTCCAAGTTGGGTGCCTCATATTGCCATTTCTGCACCAGATTGGCAACATCACTTTTTGTGCCTGTTCTTGACACAGTGAAACTGGTTACAACCTGTGGCACTTTCAACAACTGGATTTTCCAGGCATAAATGATCCCCCAAAGACCACCACCTCCTCCTCTAATAGCCCAAAACACATCTTCTCCCATGGCTTCACGGTCCAACAAATTTTGATCAGCATCAACGAGAAGGGCATCCACTACGTTGTCTGCTGCAAGGCCATATTTTCTAGACAACAACCCAAAACCACCACCACCAATGTGTCCTCCGACGCCAACAGTTGGACATGACCCAGCTGAGAATCCATGCTCATTGCTTGCTTGAGAGATTGCATAGTAAGTCTCTCCCAATGTTGCACCACCTTCAACCCAGGCTGTTTCTGTCTCCATGTCCACCCAAACATGGTTCAAATTCATCATGTCAATGACCACAAAAGGCGTGTCATCATCAGCCACATATGAAGTCCCTTCATAGCTGTGTCCGCCACATCTTACTCTGATTTCCATGGAACTTTCTCTACTGCATGCTACACTTTTCTGCAGCTGCTCCAAACTCCCCGGCAATACAATGGCTATTGGCTTAGGAATCACGGGTTCTGCGAACCGAAGGTTTTGGATGGAAAAATTAAGAATTTTGAAGTAATCATGGGAAGAGGGCTGGTCAAGTTCTTTGTAAGGGAGAGTGGTAAAGTTTTTGATATTGTGATTAAGCAAGCAAGAAGCCAAGTGTGTGTGTGAAGCACACGACCGGAGTGAAACTTCAAAGGATAGTAAAAGGAAACATAGAAGGCATAATCTTTTGAGGAGGTGGAACATGGCTTAAGCTTCTGAATTCTAGAACTACAAGCAAGGTGTTTTGTAATTGGTGAATAAGTAGTTTGAGTTTATGGGCATTGGAGAATGAGTAATGATAGTTTAAGACAAAAGGATGGAGAAACGTGGCAACCATGCATATGTTGTGGCCGGCCATAGTTTAATACTGGACTTTGGCAGTGGCGGAGTGGACTCTTTTTCTGGAGGGGTCCAGCAGGACCAAGTGAACTTGAACACTGATATAGAATCAATCACTCATTGAAAGCAGACAAAAACAAAAAGAAAAGAACACAATAACATAAGAAAATACTTAGGAACATCTAGTTAACAAAAATGAAGTAAGTGTGTGGGTTGCGTGAGAGAGTATACGAGAATGAATAACTAGCTGACATAAAGAGTTTGCCGGCTGAGTAAAGAACATAAATTGCCATGGCCTGCTATGTTGTTTGCTTTTATCCAATTGGTTTTGAATAATGTTAATGTCAATTCATATCAGTGTTATTTTTAGCTCTTGTTAACCAAAGCCCATGACAATCCACTGATTTAGTTTTTATCATTATACTCATGCTATTTGTTGAAACCCTATACATACAAATTGTCTTTTACTTCATTTATACAATTGGAATAATGATATATATGTAAGTATAACCTTCAATAAAAAGAAGTTAACACGAGTAAAAATGAAGAGATCTTCATGTTCAGACCTTCACAGTTCACACTTGGTACAGCAATAGAAGATGGAAAATGAAAAATAATAAATGCAGAAGTGCAAATATCATAACTTTTTTCATGCCATGCAAACGGCAATCCCAATCCAAAATACTTTAACTGCTTTCTGTCAGTACATGATCCTGACATGAAGTCAAAGGTGGGGCTAGTAGGCGGCAAATTGTGTGGTTTGAAACCATGGATATTATCCACACGCTAATGTTATGGTATATTATTCACATCTTTATAGAAAAACCTGGCCGGTACATATATTGGATTAGACCTTGTTATTAACCAAAATATAGAATTAAAATGGTGAGATATCTTTTTCAAAGAAAGATGAATTTGAGTTCATCATAAAGTAGACAAATATAAAATCCACTAGGATTGGCATAATGGGTAGGGGCTAGAGTGGTAAAATGAGATCATAAGCTGAACACTCACTATTACCCATGACAAAGACATGTGATAGTATAATACTGCAAAACAAAGGATGAGAGTATCATTGCAGCCACTACGAGCTACATTGTTTTCAGAGTCATCAATCAATCTAGAGAAGTTCATGGCCTTACGAAGAGATAATGCTCCCGCAAGGCTCCAACTTAAACCCATCTTCCTCTTTAATACGTCTCCTTCCGGACAAGTTTCCAATATCGCGAGATACCTTTCATCGATAGTAGCATTAGAGGAGATAGGATTTAACCTCAACAAAATTGAACCTCTCATGGTAGACTCTAATTAGAACATGTTATAAATTATTTATAACGAGAATATTGAAGTTTGTTTAAAATTGTCGTAGGTCTACCTTGTGAATTGTCGAGGTCAATATCTAATATATTTCAGGTGTATATATTGTTCGATATTAACTAGAAGTTTTGATGTGTCGTTGTCTCGTGTTAATTAATTTAGTTAGTGTGAAAAACACCTCTTATGTATCAAGAATTCTGTTGATATGATTCATGGTATGATTTACGCAGTTTGTTATATATGTTCCTTCTATTTAGGAATCTTGTGTAAAATGCGTGTTTTTGGTTGAGCGAACACATTTATTGTCATTGCAAGAAAATAATGATTCCAGTTGTACCTTTAAAGTTTTTTCTATAATTCTTGGAGGGAGAAAAACTTGTTTATAGTTTGCTAATAATTGAATTATGTTAAATTTCTTGTGTGCTCTATTATTTTTTGTCTTGATTCTTATTATTGGTCTTCAATTGTTTTATGTTGTTTATTTGAGATATTTTTAAATTAAGTTAATTTAATGAACGTGTGTTAAATTTACAACAAAATGATGAAATAAATGTAAATTGATTCAATGATGTCTTTGTTGAAGTCCAAAGTTAAGAATTTCACTAGAAAAAATTATGTTAGATTGTGACAATTGAAGAGGCACATTCTTCTTGTTCAATAAGGTTTTTTGAAAATATTAGAAGGTGGATCTAAATTTGATGCTTTCATGGCTAAGTAGAATAAGAAAACACTATTGGTGACAAGGTGATTAGCTAGGTGCAAAAGGAAAAGATCAGAATAAGGTTATGAAGAAAGATTAAAAGCTTGTACATCACAAAATCTTTGCAAACTTGTCTCAACTTTCAAAAATCATAGAAAATAGCAAAAGAATCCAAATCTAAAAAATTGTATATTCATTTTGAAGGATTGGAAATATAGAATCCAACGAAACTAAAATCAGTCAAAAATAATATCTATTGAAAAAATTATGGCCAAAATAGTTAGCAAATATTAGATTAGTTAAAAATACAAAATTAAAACAATACTAAATTGAAATGATTTGAAAACTAAAAATAAAAAATATTAAAAATGTTTTCAACTACAATAAAGTTATATATGCACAAAATTGTTTCATAATTAGACCTCTACACAACAAGTATCTAGCTAACAATAACACCACCACCACCCCTATTTCATCCTTTTTTTTTTTTATATTGCCAAAATGCTACATTTAATTTGTATGAGTACTTAGTTATCTTTGCCATAGCATTCATAAGGCATATATAAAATGAGCATATGTTTGATTCAAGTTGTGCATAATCTCTGATATTACATGTGTTTATATTGTTACATGTTTATTGTAGAATCAGTTCTTATTATGTATTTGTCATCATCAAAATAAATGAGATTGTTGAGACCTATACATTTAATCCCTATAAATCATTATAAAGAATTTTGATGATAATAATCAATGAACAAGCTTATTATTATAGGAACTTTCTAATGTTTGTTTTGTGCAAGTTGAAACTCATCAGACCATCTAGAGGTCACTACTATAGTACTAAATGCTCCATCAATGGATACATGCTAAGGTTAAACTATTAAAAACTAAAGAGCGCTATTTCCTAAATTAAAAACTAAAAGGTGCTATTGAAAAAAACAAAAAACAAAAATGTGTTAGTGAGGTAAAAAAAAGTCACCTAAATGTATAGTACTGTGAAACTAAATTCATGAGCTAATCAATTAAGTTTTTATTTTTGTTTACAAAATTAAAGTCTAAATTATTTAAAAAAATTAAATCATAAAAACATATGTAAATTTTGACAATAAATCTTTTAATCTTTTCTACAATTTTTCTAAACATTATTAAAATAAATAATTAAAAACATAGACTTGATTTTATTATCATTAAAACATAATTTCGAAACTCATATAAAAAATGAGATTGTAAAACCAATGAATTTGTCTAGTGGCTCAACAATTTCCACTAGTTTTAAATTCATCAATGAATTTTCAAATCAAAAGATAAAATTTTAGGAATTAATCAAGAATTATTTAAAGCAAGATTAGTGGGCTAGAGACTTTACTTATAGAGAATGTGTTTATTCTAATGGTGTATTACCTCCACTAGTGAAACATAGATCTATTAGAATTTTGTTAGGCATGATTGTTGAATTTAATTTTTAAATGAAGCAAATGAATGTTAAGATGAGACTACCAACATGAAGTAACTAAAAGATCTTAGGTAGAAGGTAAAAAAGATTATACTTGTAAATTTAACAAATCCTTGTATGATCTGAAATAGTCTCTAAGAAAATGAAACAAGTGATTGATAAGTACAATACTAATTGGTTTCAAGAGAAGTAAATATAATAATTATGTTTATTTGACAAAAATGTCTCTTTATAGTATTGTTGTATGTTGATGATATTCTTATAGCAAGTAATAATAAGTTTGAAGTCAACAATGTAAAAAACTTAATTAAAAAAAGAATTTATATATCAAAGTTGCTAAGAAGATTAAGGAGATTAAGATAATAAGAAAACAGAAACTTCTATACTTGTCATAAGAGACCTATCTCAAAAAGGTTATTTTGAAAAGTTTAGAATGAAAAAATTGAAACTTCCTTTCACACATGTGACATAATCAGACTTCTTAGATGGTAAAGGATCATAATTAGATTAATGCAAACAATATTGATTCTATGATGTATGCAATGGTTTTCATTCATCTTAACATAGCATATGATTGAATGTTATTAGCAAGTTTATGTTAAATCCTAGAACAACTCATTTAGAAATTCTTAAGTGGATTCTAAGGTACTTGATGGAATGACTTTATAAAATTCTAGTTTAGTGTGGAACTAAAAGGTAAGTTAGGATGTTTCCATAAAAAGATTTGTAGACTATGTTGAGTAGTTGGACACTAGGAAATCTCTCACATTGTCACATAATATATGTTTATAGCTTATGATACATCAATTAGTTGAAAGGTCAATATGTAAAAGGTGATAAAAGTCTTGATGTGTCATAATACCTCTTATATGATTATAAAAGTTATATTTAATAACAGATTCTTTCATTGTTTGGATTTAATTCATGTGATTGAAAATTTGTAATGGGTTTAGTGACATTCAAAATATGCTTTTGTTTAGAAATTTGTTTCTTAACCAAATCGGAGATTTGTTTGGCTCAATAAACAAACTTGTTTAAGGTTGCCTAAAGTCTACTTTATGGATTATGTGGTGGTATGCAGATTGAATTAACAAAATTGCCTCGTGGTAACAAGAAATTCCTATCATTAGTCCATCTACATTTTTGTTAAACATTTTCAAATGTTAAAAGTCCAAGTGTCATGTCATCAAAATATTGTTAGATTATTTTGGTGGTTTCAAAGTAGTTAATTGGTTTTTCGGAAGTTTTGAAAAATTTCAAAAGTTTGAACGTTTAGTTTTAAATGTTTGTTATATATTATAGAGGGTAAATATTTCTTCAGAAAAGTAGCACTATTACATGCTTTGAAGTCATCTAAATCCTCTTGGTCTAATAATCTAAAAAAATATTTTGCTTGATGGCTTCAAGGATTAATCATGACGATTAATTAAACCCTTTAGGAGTTCTTCAAAGTCTTCCTCGTTCATAAAGATCACAATGGAAAATATTGGGATGTTAAGTTGGAGAAAATGGAGGGTTGGACTTTAAGAATGGGTCGTGACAATTTGTCAAAAATTTAGAAGGAGATTTTTTTTTTTCAGTACAATGGCAAGTCTATGTTTAGAGTGATTCTTCCTGCACCTTCATGACGACTTCCTGCACCTCCATAATTTTTCAGAATTCCAATTTTGGACATAAGTAAAAGACAAAAATGCCCTTTATTTTGAAAGAAAAACATAAAGGCACAGAACATTCGGAGGTGCTGCGTTGGTGACAATGAAGACATTGATAAAGGTTTAGGGTTGTGAGAGCAATGCAGAGAGATTACAGAGGTGGAAGAAGACTATTATAGGAGTTGCTGAAGAAGAAAGTTGTTGCTGGGAGGAGGAAGGAGGTTGGGAGGAGGAAGGAGGTTGCAGTGTTCATAATTTTTTTTTTCAGTTTGCGGGTTCTCCAAACTGCAATGTTAATGTTTTTTGAAAGGCGTTGCAGGTTCTACAACCCATAACAAATTGTGCCGCACCTTCACTATTGCGGGTTCTACAACCCGTAATGTAAAAATTTTTGAAACAGATTGTGGGTTGTACAACTCGCAATTTAAAAAAAAAATTCAAAATTGCATTGCGGGTTGTAGAACCCGCAATGTATTTTCTTAAGATTTTTACATTGCGGGTTGTAGAACCCACAAGCCAAAAAATTTTAAAAAAATACATTGTGGGTTCTACAACCCGCAATGTAAATATCTTAAGAAAATACATTGCGGGTTCTACAACCCGCAATGTGTTTTGAAAATGTGTTTTTTTTTTTATTTAATTGTTCTTTAACTTAACATTAATTGTATATTTTATTTGAGTTGGTTTTGTAATTCTTTTGAATGAATTATGTAGTCTACGATGGAAGGTGAAGTAGATAAAATATCACAAATGGAACAATCATATGATAGTGGTGTCATGTTTAACGAACATGAGTGTGGTTTTCATTTTTCAACAAATGAGGTAAATGAATTTGGTTATACTAAATTTTGTTATTGGATAAATTGTGATGCTTAATAAATTTGTGTCCCTAAAATTTGTATGAATTTTATGTTTAGGTATTTGTTACTAGAGATCATTTACTTGAATGAGTTCGAAAAATTACTTTTTCTCTTGGATTTGTGGTTGTCATATTGAGATCTGATAAAACAACAGGTCAATAAGGAAGGAAGACATTTGTATTATTGGGTTGTGAAAGGAGTGGAAAATATAGAAAATATAGGAATGATTTGGAGGTTACCATTACAGGGACAAGAAAGTGTGATTGTCCATTTAGATTACAGGGTAAACCTATTTCAAATGGAGAAGGTTGGGTGTTGAAAGTCATATGTGGCTTACATAATCATGATCTTACTGAGACATTAGTTGGACACCTTTATGCTGGGAGATTAAGACCTGATGAGCATGTCTTGGTTGTTGACATGAGAAAAAGTCTTGTGAAGCCGTCCAATATATTGTTGACTTTGAAAGAGAACAATAAAAACAATGTGACAACAATCAAACAATTGTATAATGCAAGATACACATACAAGAGGTCAGTTAGAGGATCAAGAACTGAATTACAGCAATTAATGATGTTATTGGAGCGTGACCAGTATATTCAATGGAGTAGGTGTTATCAGGATTCAAAAGTTGTGAGTGATGTCTTTTGGACACATCCTGACTCAGTTAAGTTGTTGAATGCATTTAGCATTATCCTATTGATGGATAGTACATACAAAACCAACAAATATAGGCTTCCTTTGCTTGAAATAGTTGGTGTCACATCCACGGGGTTAACTTTTTCAGCTGCTTTTGTGTTATTGTTAACAGAATGTGAAAATAACTTCATATGGTCATTGTAGAGACTTAAAGGGTTGTTTTTCAGGGAAGATGTGTACCCTCAAGTGATTGTTAGTGACAGAGACCTTGCTATGATGAATGCAATAAGTGTTGTTTTTCCTGAAGCAACTAACATACTATGTCGGTTTCACATTAATAAAAATGTTAAAGCCAAACAGAAAATGTATGTTGATTCTAAGGAGGCATGGGACATTGTTTTGAATGCATGGGGTGGAGTGATGGATTGTCATAACTATGATGCATATGATGAAGTTGTGAAGGGCTTTGAATCTATTTGTTCATCTTGGCCTTTGTTTGTTGATTATGTGAACAAGACATGGCTACGTAATAAGTACTATCTTCTAGAATACCAATAATAACATAGTAATATCAACTACGTCCTGCCCCTCTGCCATGACCTCCTTTCTTACGACGTGTGTACACAGTTCCCTCACGACAACCTTCTCGGGCGTACTACAATGCCTCTTGAGTCCCTTCTTAGGCACTAGTGCCTTCTCGCACGTTGCCACAATCAATCATCCTTTGCAGAACGTTTACAATACGTCTATATAAACTCTGCAATATGAAAATAATACACATTGATCAAATCAATCATTTAAAATGAATTCAATAACATTGACAAGAAAAATAACTTACTGGACTCCTTTCCTGATCCGACGGAGGAGGAGGGTCTCTGTCAGCTGGACTACGAGATCAACGACGGGATGGCACACGCGACGCCTCATCCTCAGCACCAGGAGTAATAAATGGATGGGAGATACGCATAAACCAATCCATGTAGTCGTCTGAGAATGCATGTGGCTTGGATGCTGGGGTAAGACCGTTAACCAAATGATCAACAAAATGTAACCATCTATAGTCAATGGTCTCAAAAACAGCACCGTCGTGAGGCAAAACAGCATCTGGAATTCTCTGCTCGTACCCAAACTGTCGCAAGACACGATCTGACATATATTTCTCACAAGTGGACCCATAACGGATGTGCCCTCGAAATAATGATATAATCTCAAATGGATGAGCTACTCGATGAGAATGATATGGAGTCCACACAACATCAGTATATGTCAACCGGTCTAAATGGGCCCTGACCTCAAGGAAGCTCGAAACATGACGTCTGACAACATATCGAGCTGCCCGTGAAAGACTTTCATCGTATCTAGAATTCAAAGTCCTTCTTCCCATGCATGGGATGTGCTCGTAAATCCATGCCTATATTATTTTAAACAAATGACTATTTTCAATTGACAACTTTATATAACTTCTAACATATAATTAAATTAAGAGTCAAATTATACCTGAACAATAGTAAGAAAGCCTCTCAACTGTCTTGTTTCACTAA
>Ga0209700_109848_pt1 | contig 10563 bp, 4 predicted proteins | sample SiratroredBW_FD_187528 | JGI IMG/M metagenome (GOLD analysis project Ga0209700, IMG submission 187528) | Root nodule microbial communities of legume samples collected from California, USA - Siratro red BW (SPAdes) (version 2) | ecosystem: Host-associated > Plants > Roots > Nodule | place: USA...
AATAAAAAAAAAAAAAAAACAACACAGACAAAAAGATTCTTAGGCAAAACTTTTTTAGACTTTCTTTATTCAGTTACTGTTTTGAAGAAGAAGATAACAAGGACAAGCAAAATATACATTGAATAATTGTATTTTTAATATAATATAATTTAAATTTTTATTGATACAAATGAATTACATCTATATCTATACCAATTAGTAATATAAGCTTGAATACGTGTACAAGTTTTAAATATGAAATTTAATTTCAATTTCATTTTTGTATTTATCATTGTAGTCTCTATTTAATTTCTCTCCTTAACTTCTATATTTAATAAAAAAATATCACATTAAATAAATATAATATTTAACAATATCTTGATTGTTTTATTATTTATTACAATTTAAAAAATAATTAAAAGTTAATATCTTCATAAAAATCAAATATGATAAATTTTATCAGATGACAAATATGATAAATAAGTAGATATCTCTTAATCACATTTTGATGGCAAAGGTTAAGTAAATATAGATATAGTTCCTTCCAAGTGATGAGTCATTATTTTCTCCTATTTACTTGTTTTTATGTATTCATTTTAATTTAATTAGTGATTTGTGCTTAAGTGTTTATCATTTTCTCAGTTTCACTGTTTGGATTTCATTTACCAGAAATTCGTAATTTTTAATTAATTTGAATTTCCTGACTTAATTTTATTATTATTTTTAGGGCGACTTTGTTATTTCATTGAGCTTGAAATTAATTTTTGGAATTGAAGAGAGTTGTCACCTCTTTTGCCACTTCACCACTACCTCTACGTCATGTTTTTCCTTTTCTTTAATTTTTTTTTATGATTGGGCCATACTTGTAAGGGGACTTGGGCCCATTAGGGTTGAGAAAGGTTGCCCTAGCTTATGTAAAGGGGAGAGACATGTAAGGGGCGGTGGTCGGAACCAAGACAGATATTGTTATTTTTACATTTTTTTTAACCTTCTCTATTTTCGTTTTGGTACCTTGAATACAATTCACGTTTTCTTCATTTTTCCATTTTTCCATTATCGTTTCTTTTTCATCTTGTTTATTTGCTTTTATGGAAGGCTAATTCATTTAGATTATCCTCTTGGTTGAGATTGTGGAAAAGGTTTGAGGTTTTGTGCTTAATCATCTCGCCTCTTAACTCTCTCGTCTATTTCATCTTTTGCCCACTATTTTAACTGGACTATTCATGCTTAATGACGAGAACTATGATTTGTTGGGTTGGGATGAATGGGTTGTGTGAACGCTTGCCTGCATAATTAAATTTGCTCTAATTTTTGTTTAGTCAATTAGTTAGGGTTGAATGAGGGTTGAGCGTCAATATGAATTTCCACAACCAATGATAACTAGATTGCAATCGAAATCAAGGGAATAATCTATTTTTAATCATTGGTTTAAGTTTTGTAGTTAAATACTGTTTTGTTGAAATCTGTCTAATCCCCCTCCACCCTTTCAGTTTTTCAGTGTGTTTTCATCATTTGACAGATAATTAGGTCCTTGGTAGACGACCTAGGAGTCACTTTTCAGTACTATACTTTACTGAGATTATTTTGACTGGACACGCCTTCTTCCTGCACCTCTATAACATCTTCTTGAACCTCCATAATGTTAAAATACAATTTTATCCTTAAAAATATATTTTAAACCAATCATATGCTTACGCTTCACCTCATTCACTTGCAGATTATAGAATTCATAAGTCATATTCACTTGCAGATTATAGAATTTATAAGTCATTCGAGGTTTTTACAATCCACAAGTGTTTAAATTGTGATTTTTTTAGTGAAAATGTTATTTTTTATTTTTTCAGTGAAAATTGTATAATCCATAATTATAAAATGACTTACGGATTGTGCAATCCATAAGTAATTGAAAAATTCAATACTTATAGATTATAAAACCCCTAAATTTATAGGTGTTTCCAAAAATGCGTTGCGGATTGTATAATTCGTAATTCATCAACACTTAAAGATGTTACAATCCACAATTATTTTTCATAGACCTCTACCATTACAAATTGTATAATCCGTAAACTTCTACGATTTTTGAATTACTTACTGATTATACAATCCGTAACTCATGATAGTCTCATTTTAAACTTACTCACTGTATTACGGTTTGTGTAATCCGTAACTTAGTGTCTGTTTGGTTGAACTGATTTGAGAGGATTTACTGTTTAAGAGGAAGGATTTGAGAGGATGAAGGTTGTTTGGTTCACATAATTTGAGAGGATGGATGAGGAAAAATTTGCAGGATGACATCTTGGATCATGTGAAGGGATTTGAAGGGATGAAACTTGAAATTATAAAATAGCCATAATAAATGAGGTAGAAATTACCAAATATCATTCTAAACAAGAAACAATTATTAGCATTAATGTATACTTATTGTAATAATATATATTATATATGAAAATTATATAGATTTATATATCTTTTAATTGAACCATAATTCTTTAAATAATTTATTCCAATAATTATATATGTTTCTTTTTCATTCATAATACTTTCCTTTTTTCCAAGACAAGACAACTATAATATAATTAATCTCATTTCAATCTATTCATACTTAATACATTCTATCCATTCATAATTATATTATTGACATAAAATAATTAAATAAATAAAAGTGGTTTACTTTATAAAAAAATAATAAAAGTATATTATACATGTTGTTTTTTATCTATTTTGTTTTTATTGATGAAAATATGTTTACTTAATGTTTAATTGAAGAAAATAAAAAAAAACATATATTTTTGTCTCCTTATTTGATTCAATATTTAAGATGAAACTGAGGGGAGAAAATATTTTTTATTCATCTTAAAAACAATTTTATTTTCTTTTAAATATAAAATTATTAAATTGATTATCAACCTACTGAAAAATATCTAGTTAAGTTGATTCAGTTTCTATATTTTTTATATTAAAAACAATTTAATACAATTCATTTCAATTTTTTACCATCTTATTCAACAAGGGTCAATTAGTAATTTTAAAAATATATCAATTAAAAAAATAAAAACAAATCTATAAGATCTATCAAATCATTCTCAAACTTTCATAACCAATCTCCTCAAATCCTTTCAAATCTTACATCTATCCATTAATCCAAACAACTCCACCATCCACACACAATTCACTCAAATTCCTTCAAATCCATCATCTCAAATCTACTTCCCCAACCAAACAAAACCTTAGTATTTACTAATGAGAAGCTTATGGCTTATCACTTATTTTACAATCCGTTAGAAAAGAAAAAAAACTATAAATATATAGGCAAATGATAATTTTGTCTTTTATTTATATCTAAATTTGGAATATTAAAAATTATGGAAGTGCAGGAAGAATCCGTCGAAATGAAAGTGCCCACTTTAGTTTCATAGCTTCAGTGGGCTTCCTTCAAGACCCAACAAAATCAGATTTATGGATTTGTGAACTAAAGAAAAACAAGAAAAGATTCTTAGGCAAAACTTATTTTAGATTTTCTGTATTCAGTTACTGTTTTGAAGAAGAAGAAGACAACGAGGACAAACAAAACATACATTGAATAATTGTATTTTTAATATAATATAATTTAAATTTTTAGTGATACAAATGAATTACATTTATATCTAGACCAAATAGTAATATAAACTTGAATACATGTACAAGTTTTAAATATGAAATTTTCTTTCAATTTCATCTTTGTATTAATCATCCTAACCTCTATTTAATTTCTCTCCTGAACTTGTATATTCAATAAAAAACTATCATATTTAATAAGTATAATATCTAACAATATCTTTATCTTTTTATTATGTATTAAAATATAAAAAATAATTAAATTTTATAAATTTAGTAAGTAATTAATTAAAAAATTATTAATTTCATTGTAACCTCTATTTAATTTCTCTCCTTAACTTCTATATTTAAAAAAATATCATTTTTAATAAATACAATATTTTAACAAGATCTGTATTGTTTTATTAAGTATTAAAATTTTAAAAATAATTAAATTCTATATATATATATATATATACTATATTTTATAAATTTAATAAATATTTAATCTGAAAATTATTAAATATCATAATTAAATATTGAAGAATATGTTAAATAAAAAGTCAAATATACTAGTACAATATTACTAACTAATAAAAGTACAAATATATTTAATAAATAATTTTTAAATGTAATAAGTTCACCGCATATTATATTTATAGTAAAATATTCAATTAAAATATTAATTATTTATCAAATATAATATATTTATAAATAAATAGTTGAGGTACTGATATAGTAAAACTTGTATATATTCTCATCTAATTAGTTCATTAACTTCTGTAGTAATTATCTTCAAACTTAAGCAAATGATAGTTTTTTAGTTTTTTAATTATGACCATTTTTTTAATTTTTTACATATGATTTCTTAAATTTTGATATACTGTATATTTTTAATTATGTTCTTAAATTTAATTCATATAAAGAGAGAAAAATTACTTATGATAAAAGATAGAGAAAATATTATGATACATAAATATATATTAAAATAAGGAGACTAAAAAAGTATAGTAGCTGATTAACTTAAAACTAAATTAAAAATAGAAATTAACTTGTTTTCTTTTTTTTTATAAGAAAACCCTTAAACTATTATCCTAAAGAAAGAGAAATGTCTTAATTTTAAACATGCATGTCTAATAAAATTTATATTTATTAAATTAATTAATATAAATATTTCAAGATATTAATAATTTGATTAATAATTTAATAGTATCTATTAGACATATTTTAAATATCATATATTAAATGCGATATTTACTGAATATGACATTTATTAAATTTAATAGATACATCATTTAATACTTTTTTTATGATTATTTATTTGCTTTGAATTTACTCAATACGTCACCGCATCATTTATCTTTTTTAAGTTAGATCCAAAAAATTATATTATTATATTTTTAGCTCTTCGTATATAGTTAGGTCTAAAAATTATATAGATATACTTGTTTGATGAAGATAAAACAATTTTTATTTATAAGGTAGTTTTCTTGTTGAGAAGTTTTGTCATTTAGGTTAAAAGATGATGGTGCAACATATCAATATTTTATAAACTTTTTTAAAGAAACTTATTAGTGATACAGTGAAAGTATATTTTGATGATTTGGTGGTTAAATCGATAAATATAGAAGATTACTACTGGAAGAGTTTTTAACAAGGTTAGAAAGCATAACACATGTCTTTAACTTGAAAAAAGTGAAACGTTTCTCAACTTCATGATCACCCAACTAGGAATAGAAGTCAATTTTGATAAATGCGAGACAATCCTAACTACGACAAAGAGGTCCAAGATCTTAGTGAGAAACTTGTATTATTAAGGTTTCTCCCTAAGCTTGCAAAGAAAGTAAAACCTATCTCCTCCCTAATAGTACTTATAAGTCCATCGTCTCATTCAACTCTTTTAATATACTTGTCATTCATAAACTCGACCATAAGCTTAATACTAGTTTACGAAGAGAGTAAGAAACAAAACCTTGTGTATTTCACTACTCAAAGTCTAATTAATCGAAGATAATACTAGGTTATAGAGAAATTAAGATTAGCATTTGTTTTCTCAGTTCAGAGATTCTAACAATACTTTGCTTCCATATAGTTGTGCAAATTATCCCATCAAGTAGGTATTTTAAAAGCCTAGGACGAATGACATATTGGTCAGTCATGCTATTTGAATTCGGATTGAAATTTGAAAGTTGAGGACAGGTGAAAACAAAATTCTTAGCAGACTTCTTGATTGACTAGCCCAAACTCTGAGAAAGACATGTTTGATAGTCTCTTAATGTGCATAGTTTGTCAAATAGAAATGGTAGGGGGGGTTGGTATAATCCTGAGGGTCCCAACAATATCATCCTTGAACAAGCCATTCATTTCACTTTTGATAGATCCAACAACCACGCAAAATATGAAACTACAATTGCTAGACCGGGACTCCCTCAAGAATGGGTGTGAAATAGTTGAAATGCCAAAGCAACTGTGAGTTGATCACTAGCCAAATAAATGACGATTATCAAGCTAAGGAGTTATTGCTTCAAAAGCATTACCATTTAACCAAGATTTTGATACACAATTTGATCAGTTTAACATTATACTTGTGCTAAGAGAGCAAAATAATAGAATTCAACTTTGATTCATGACACAACTCTATAAATTTTTGCATGTCCTTTTATAGGTGAGCAAAGATAATCTTGCAATATCTATTAATCATATGAGATTTGAGAGAATAAAAAACCACTCATTCCAATACTGGAAGTTATCTTTACTTGTAAGATAATAATCTATTTGTTGTTGTTGTTCACACCTTTGTAGTTGGTTCTTCCAAACATCATCTAAAGCAATTGAATTTTGCATTTCTTGTAAAAAGATAGGTTTCGGCTCAGACTAAACCATAAGAAATCATTTGGAAAGGCATCAACATGAATGTTCTCTTTTCCTGGCTAGTATTCAATTTCAAAATCATAGCTAAAAAATTTATGAAGGTAATTCTATTGCTCAGGTGTTTGGATTGTTTGATAATAAAATGCCTTGAACTTTTCTGATCAATTTTAATCATAAAGTGATGGTCCTAATAAATAATGTCTAAATTTATTCAATGATTTAGTGATAGCGTATAACTTTCTACATATGTAGATTATTTATGCAAGTTAGCGGTTATCTTCTTTGAAAAAAAAGGCAATAGGGTGGTTTTCTTGGCTTAGGATAACACCAATTCCAGTTCTTGTCAGTCTCTAATGTGAAAGGTTTATTGAAATCTAGTAAGGTACTGGTGCAATAGCGACTACAATTTTAAACAATTTAAAAGCATCAATGGCTTTCTATAACCATCCAAAAACATATTTCTTCAATAAGTTGGTTAACGGTTCTACAAGAGTAGCATAATTCTTGGTGAACCTTTTGTAATATCCACTAAGACCCAAAAATCATCTCCACCATTTAAGTTTTATGGGTTCTGACCATTTTAGTATAGTTTGCATCTCAAAAGTTTACATTAAAAATAATTAATCTATATGACTACTATATTAAATAGACATTTTTTGTGTGCAAACTGCAGCTTCTCCCAAATACCTACAAATCAATTTTTTTTCTTAATTAAAATATAATTACTAAACACATGCAAGTGTTGAAAACTCTAGCTTAAATCCAATTAACATGCATATAGAATATAACGTTAAATTACACGACAAAATGTAAAGTAACATAAATTACTTTTTTTTATTTATAATGTTTGATCATACTTATGGTGTAGTATATGATGTCTTGTTATGGAAATAAGGCTAAAAGTGCAAGCAAATAAAAAAATGTCTAAAATTGAAAATTTTACTTGTTGAGTTAGGCATGACAAAGTGGGTTTAGATTTGTGGGCAGACTTGTGAATCTATCACAATTTGAGAGGTTGGGTTGGTGTTTTCAACCTGTTAACTTGTTCTAACCTGTCTTGCTTGCCAAATTGGTGGGTCAAAGATAAAGCGGGATGATGGAAGAGATTCTTGAATTTGTTGAAATATTTTCAAGAAATTGTTGATGAAAACACACAAGTGATAGAGATAGTTCATGCCTTGCTTATGTTAGAGAGGTCGTTTAAATAAGGGTATGTTTAATGATGATAATTTATATTATGTTATATGCTTTTATACATGTTTTCAATATTATATTGGTGATATGATGTATTAAAGGTATGATTAATCGTATAGTCTATGAAGACATTATATGTGTGCCCTTTTTGGATTGTTCTTCGTGGGGTGGTAGGTCACACTTAGATTGACTTATGAATAAGTATATGTGTTGATATATATGTATAAGGATTGAACCTGGTCGGTTAGTCCTGTATAGGTGGTTTGCATGACCCTTGATATGTGTTGTAAGGATACCCAAGGTGGTATCATGTCTTGGGTGGTGGTAATAAATATGACATTCATGTTAATAAAGATATCTTGACTTTACTAATAATCTAGTCACATAGATTGAACTTTAGGTGATGAGAATTTGAACAAGGCTTTTTATTTGCTACACTACAAGAAAACAGTAAAATAGCATGGGCAAAAACCCACACAAATGCGTGGGCATAGCGTGGACAAAGGGTCTATGCTAAAATCCTCAAAGCAAACTATCGTGCGTGGGTTATGCCCACGCTACCAAATGAAGAATTAAATATAATAAATTATGGTGCGTGAGTCTGGCCCCCACTTGGTTTTATTTTTTTAAAATTTTCTTTTGCATTTTGCGTGGGTCTAGCCCACGCTACTTGCTACTTGCAATTAATTAATGCGTAGGTCTGGCCCCGCTTGGTTTTATTTTATTTTTTTAATTCTCTTTTGCATTTTGCGTGGGTCTAGCCCACGCTACTTGCAATTAATTAATTACAAATAATATTTTGGTGCATGGGTCTAGACTTCGCTTAGATTTTTTTTTTTTTGAGTTTTCTTTTACATTTTGCGTGGGTCTAGCCCACACTACTTACAATAATTAATTGCAAATAATATTTTAGTGTGTGGGTCTGACCCACACTTTTTCCGTGAGCTATTAACCCACACATATTTTTGACAACTATTTTGTTGTTTTCTTGTAGTGGTAACAAATGTATATTTGACTTAGTAACATGTGCTTCATGCCATCTCATCTTGATATGAGATCACTTAAGATCTAGTAGATTCAAGATATGTGAAGTGTTAACCTCTTGAATATTTTTTTATTATGATGTCAAGTCTTATAGATGATATCTTACATTTAGTCACAACATAATATATAAATAAATATGAGTTTATTATCGTTTATATATATATATATAATATGATGATGTTATGTTTTATTTACATACATTGTTTTGCTAATATGTTATCTATAGTTGTAATAATGAGTTTATTATCGTTTATATCTATGATGATGTTATGTTTTATTTACATACATTGTTTAGCGGATATATGTTATCTATAATTGTAATGGTATTATATAGTTGTAATGGTATTAGTTCAAATTTTGTTGCATGTGTTTATAGAAGTGTACAAACTTTCTATTGATGTGGTAGGTATAAGATCATTGTTTAGCGGATATATGTTATCTATAATTGTAATGGTATTATATAGTTGTAATGGTATTAGTTCAAATTTTGTTGCATGTGTTTATAGAAGTGTACAAACTTTCTATTGATGTGGTAGGTATAAGATCATTGTTTAGCGGATATATGTTATCTATAATTGTAATGGTATTATATAGTTGTAATGGTATTAGTTCAAATTTTGTTGCATGTGTTTATAGAAGTGTACAAACTTTCTATTGATGTGGTAGGTATAAGATCATAGATAATATATTATTTACTTTTTCTTAAAGGACTTTTGGTCCTAGAGCTTTATATATTGTGTTTTTAGCTAATATGAACATAGTTTATATATAGTAGCTTTCGAATGGTATAATAATGATAATTTTGCGAGACATTACATTCACAACACAAATAATGAAGAATGAAAAAAGTAAAAACTTATACAGTTTGCGGATAAGATGACGTTTACCTGCTCTTAAGTTGTAAAATTATTATTTATATTATTGACATCAAGTTGCATAGACTTATTTTATATTATACTTTACAAGCAATTTTACTTATTTTATATTATTATTTATATAAATTTTTTAATTTTTAAATGAAATGAAATGTAATTTAATCTCTAAAAAATATTATATTAACTTAACAAAATAATATTATATTAACTTAACAAACTAAAATGACATTAATGTAAGTTAAATCAATTATGACACATAATTGCAAATTTAATATTAATTGGATTCAAAGTTGTCATCATTTAGATCATGTCTACCAATATTACCTCAATATAAAATTATTTCGTAAAACAAAATTAAGTAATATATAACTCTTAAAATATATACATATATGATTTTATTATCATCTTGTTCTTATTCATTTCTTCTAAAATTTGACACATGTAATCAAAATACTATGTAATTTTGATTCAACCATCAGATTGTACAAGATCACATTATATAAAATGCTAACGCATGTAATCAAGGTAATATGTAATTTGGATTCAACAATCAGATAGTAAAAAAATCACTTTCTATAGAAAGTTATTAAATATGTTATAGTCGGTGTAATTTAAATTAGTGCCATTTCATCCATATCCTATACATATGTATATTGTTCTCGTATGTCCATATGTTTCTAATGCTTAGAAAAAGTAATTTATAAATGTTAAATATTATGTTTTATATTTATGTAAGGGTAGTTTAGTCCTTTTATTATTTCTCTTTGTTGTATATATTTACATTGTATTGCTCTTGCTCATAAATGGAACCCTAATCCTCTTCTTCTCATTTTTCCTCTCTTCTTCTCTTCTTGAATGCTAATCTTCACATGGTATCAAGAGCAAGGATGATTGCCACAGCTTTCGCGGATCCAACTTTTCGACGACCCCTTTTCGCATCTGTTTCGGTGACCCATTTTCACAGACCCAGGTGATCTCGTTCACTCTTTTGAAACTTTGCTGTTAGGGTTTGAATTTGTAGAATTTG
>Ga0209700_109850_pt1 | contig 10561 bp, 10 predicted proteins | sample SiratroredBW_FD_187528 | JGI IMG/M metagenome (GOLD analysis project Ga0209700, IMG submission 187528) | Root nodule microbial communities of legume samples collected from California, USA - Siratro red BW (SPAdes) (version 2) | ecosystem: Host-associated > Plants > Roots > Nodule | place: USA...
TGAAGAAAAAAAAAAAAAAAAAGAAAGAATCAACCCAGCAAGCAACAAACACCCAATTCCAGGCAGCAGTTCACAAACCCAAAATCACATTTAAAAAAAGTTTGGCACTACAATTCCAAAACTTGAGAAATACTTGTTCAATGCAGCAGCTTCAATTCACAGAACTCTAGAAATTAAATTCAACCAAGAAAAAAAAATGAAAATTTGCATGGCCCTTTTGGAAGAAAAGAAAAAGGAACCTGAAGTTGAAGAAGTGCAGGAGAGAGGAGTGAGGAGGCGTGTGAGAGACATGGGTTCTAGTGAGTGAAAGGAATGGTGTTTCTGTTGCAAACACCAAAGTGGGGGCACATATATATATAACTCGAACAAAGTGAAGTGCATGAGTTGTGTCGTGTTCTGTAATATAATTAATTACATAATTAATTAATTAATTATGGAGGAATATGTTCAGATACACTTAGTCAAACTTTTTTTAACTCATTTTCAACATATTTTATCATTCAATTTGTCATTATTAGCAAATTTTTCTCTTTCTTTTTTTATTTTTACTACCAAACTTTGGTGTTGGTATATTCTATTGATTTATTAGCTTTCTTTATGGAGTAATAACATATAAAAAAGAGTTTAAATAGTAAAAACAATATTTTGTTATGGTTTTTTTAAAGATGTTATTTTAATATATTTTTTTAAACATTTTTTATGAACATTATTACTTTTTAAAAAAAATTTACGAATCGAAAAAACATGTGAAATTTTAAGTAATACAATGAAATAAGAGGATAAAATTACATAGAAATACATAAGATAAAATAAATTGAGCAATGAAAATATAATTTAATTAAATATAATATACTTTTATAAGCTAAATTAAATATAACAGACTTAAACAATTTTATGATTTTAATAAATTTTAATTGATAAAAAAGTTATTGAAAAAATTATACATGAGTACCAACAGCAACCCAGGTGTACCATAACACTTCATCAAGATTCACAACCGTCTAAACGACTAAACAAATTTTGGGAATACTTTTTCGGATCATTAGACATTTAAGGTGCATCATTGACACAAACATGTCATAGAGTTCAAGAATATTAGGGGTCATCAAATTTAAATTGAGGCTTTAATCTCATTTACTTTTTATAGTGAAAGGAATTTCCCAATAAACTTTAATTAACCATATTAAATATAAAGTAGCAAGAAAACAATAAGAATATAATATTGTATTAATAATAATTAGGAAAGGAAATTGAAAGATATAGTGGAATCTTAGAAGTCAAATGGCTGGAAATCTATTAACAAAGTAGGATAAGAAGTTAAAATAAAGTTGAAGTGTAAAAAGTAAGGAAGATTTAATAGATGGAAGAGAAATTATATATATATATATATATATATATATATATATATATATATATATATATATATATATATGTATGTATGTATATATATATGTATGTATATATATTGATAATGTGATATTTTGAATAGTTACTGAGAGATATATACCCATATACGTTGTTCTTTTATTCATGTCTAAATATGTAGGTTTTTATTATTGACAATTAAATAAAAATAATACAAATATATTTGATACACAAAATGCTTCATTTGCTTGTTGATCTCACATTGTCCACATTCTTCACTGATTTTGTGATGAAATGATTCCACGAAAAATTGTCTTGAAATAATATAGTACTTTATTTATAAAGTGTGTATTAGACATTATTTTTAGTGTTTAAAATTAATCTTAGCAAATTGTATTTAATGAGAAATTGTCTTAAATGTTGTTGAAATAATATATTACCTTATTTATAAAAGTCTTCTAATGTATAAAATTAATCTTAGCAAATTGTATCTAAAGAAAAATTGCCTTATATGTTGTTGAAATAATATATTATCTTATTTATAAAAGTGTGTATTAGACATTACTTTTAATGTTTAAGATTAATTTGAGGAAATTGTATCTAAGGTGATGTATTCTTTACAAGGTAGATGGATCATAAACTAAGAAAGGTGTTGGAAAAACCAAAATGAATGGAAAAGTAGGAGAAGGTTGTGACACATTATGATTCAAGTAGAAAAAGAAAAACAAGTTGCAAATGAAAATAGAAAGTGGATTTTAAAAGAAAAACAAGTTGCAAATGAAAATAGAAAGTGGATTAAGACTAGTAAAGAAAACACATAACCTTGAAGAGAGTTCCACGATTGAAAAAGCTCTCCAAGATAAAAATCTAGACAAGAGTTTCACACCACCAAAACCGTGAAAGTCACAAAGCAAATTTGTATTAAATATTCAAGTGTAGTTTACATGAGAGACTTGACATCTTTTATATAAGTTAATAGTTTAGCCAAGAAGGATATAAAATGAGTTTCAAGCAAGGTAAACACGAGAAAAAAGAATTTTAATGTGAAACCAAAAGTAATGATGACATCTAGTGTAAACACAAGACTAATTAAGTTAATGATTACACTTATGTCTCATTAATCATGTAACTAACGTAGAGTTAATTCCTTAATCTTCTTTAGCACATGGATAACCCTTCAAAAGCGGAGAGTCAATTGCATAAGCACACCAGACATCACTTAATTCAAGAAGAAGACATGTGAAGTGGTTACGATCTTCACATGTATGTATTGAGGTTTAAGAGCTTTAAGTGCTAGTATAGTAGATCGTCTTCTAGAAATTAAGATTTTAAGAAAGATCTTACTGTAAATCCTTGACGTGTACTTTGTGTGTGAAGTTATTCTCTAAAGCAAGAGAAATGTATATTCCACTCTAAAGAGTGCGAACCTTGTAATCAAACAATAATTTATTGTTAAATAGCCTATAAAGCCTTTATGTACCTTTCTAAGAGAGTCCTTGAGTACCTATTCTTAAATTCAAAAGAAGTTTAAGTGGATAGTTCGAAGATCATTGTGTACTTAGTAAAGAGAGGTATTGCATACTTTGATAGTCAAGACTAACTTTATGTATTCATTGTAAGCGAAAAGTAGCATTGATAATACTTGTATTTTGTTGTTTTGAATAGTAGAACCCATTGTTATTAGTATTGAAGAACTAGATGCAACCTAGTCTGAGAGAAGCAATATAAAATTATGTATTATTATAGTTTTCTTATACCTGCATTATTTTTCAGTTAACTTCTTCTAAAAAAAGGTTACAAAAATATTTATAAAATATCACATGAATCCCGCTTCTACTAATAAGTTCATTATTGTTAACGGATTTTCAGCAAGTGTACTGAATTCACAAGTAATATAGTAGTAAGAAAAGTATCGTATTCACAAAGAACGAAAATTGTAAATTGAATTACCACTAATTCTATTATGAATAAACAATAATTAATGATTGAACAAATTGAGAATTGTTATAATAAAGCAACAAATGATAAAAATGTGAGTTTAATAATAATAAAAAAACCTCGGATTGAATCGTAATATTCTCCTTCGCATACACTTTTAACCTAATTCAATATCATCTTTTCCAATTACCAATCTGCACAAATAAAAGCCTTTTCAACCTGATTCCTCTAGCATTGATTTTCATAAACTAAATTACCTAGCTTCTATCCCTAGTCGCTAGAATAACCTAATCAACATTAAGATTAGTTGCTATAAGTAGTCATTACACTATAATTCATCCCTAAACTTATACATGTAATGCATTTACGTTTAGTTCCAATTCCAAAGAGTGCTTTCCAATCACGATGAGAAATCTAAAATAAACAAGATATAAGGAAACGTAAAACAAAGGTTTTTTTGCATTTAATGATATAAAAATAGAATTAAGAGTGCATTTGAAGTGAGAAATAACATTCAATCTCAAGAGAAAGGAAGTTAGCTACGCATGGTAGCCATGAAAATACAAAAGAAAAAGAAAAGAATGGAGCTTGATGACGGCGGCCTCCAAGAGATCTCCATGAATGAGAGGTGATGAGTGAGTAGTGATCCTCTCCCACGTTTGACCCTAGCCTACCTTTTATAACTTTCGCCCCTTGAATTAGGTCAAAGTGCGGCCGTTATTTCGTAAGTCACGCCTTCAGTAACGTTGACATCTTCGATTTAGGGCTTCGCTTATGATGGATGTTAAGTGAGTTTTAACCCAGGCTGTGTCTTTAGCTTAAGCGCAAAGTCACTTATGCTCTTCTTATTTGCTCCTTTCCTCAATTTCGACGCCTCTATTCTCTTTCTCCCTTCAGATTTAACCTAATTTTCAACAAATTTTCTCTTTCCACAATAAAACGCATTAAATAACAAATCAACAATAAAAGCAAATAAAATCAAATCTAAACCAAATTAATAACAAAATCAACCTAATTACTAACATAATCAATCACAAAATCTGCATAAAATCAACTAAAAATCAACGCTTATCAAAAGTCTCCCCACTTAGCTTCTTGCTTGTCCTCAAGCAAGACAATCACAAACTCTCATAATTCACGTGCAATTTTTTTATTCCAACAACGTCTCTTAAAATTAAGCAATCACCTATAGCTTCAAAAATTTGAAATTTAACAATCCAATGTTCAGATAACAAAATACAATTCATGACAGGATACTCTCAACTCACACAATTCTCACCACTGTTTCATTCAAAAGTGACATATTACTCTCAATCGAAAGTTGCTATTCATTTATCAAAACAAATCAACCCTGCAATTAATAAGTCAGAAGGTCTTTCCAAGGTTATAATGTGGCCTGGCTACAAAGAATTTTTGGTTTTTCTTGAAATACAAAATGCATAAGTAGTTTTGCAAATTATGAATACAACTCAAATCGTTCTTGAAGATCTAATTCCACTGTGACTTCCTTAACCTCTGAATCAACTGCTGTACTATTCAACATTCTCACCCAAGCAATAAACATAGCTCAAGCAATTTCACTGTGTACCCCTTTTCAACTACTATTTTTCTTTTATTTTCCAAATGTACAAAATAAAATCTAAAACCACAATTTTTGTTTTCAATGGGTACACCATTACAGCAAGCCTATCCCAACTTGCATAGTTTCTATTTGAAATTCACACTCCTTTTTTCAATTCCTCTTCAAGTTGTATTATAATTTCCTAGCTACTCATACCCAAGGTGGATTTTATGGATATATGGCTCATGGTTCCAAAAAAATACTATAGGCTTAAATTGGCTTGTAATTGAATTCCTCTCATCTCACCGGGTAGCTTTTTGGCTCTAGCTCTGATTTACGCTCAATCAAACAACTTGCCTTCATCATTCTTATCAACACAAAGTCAATTCTATCCTAGCAAATTAAAGCAACAATCAATATCAAGTAAATATGCACTCACAATATACTCTCAGTGTATCTCTCCCTTACATGTTGTTTCACTCATATCCTGTCAATCCTTGCTAATGTTAATCCTCCCACTCTCATGCTATATTCCTAATTTCCTATCACTGTTAGCTCAAGCTCAAAATTAAGACTACACTACTTATATGCACACAAAGTTTTCAGTTAATAGTTCTAACCATTCCTATTAATTCCCCAACAGACACATTCAACACGAAATATATCTTGTTCTACCAGCTATTCAGCTTGTGCCTAATGTTTATTACAGTTATCCATGATGTGCAAAGTTAATACAATCATCCAACATATATATACAATCACCCAAAATTAAAAAACTACACTACCAACTTTGTCTCTGGTTATCTTTCTCCCAGTCATCATCTCAAAATAGCAACAACTAAGCAACAAAACATCCCAAGATCAACAAAACAACAACAATTTAATCTCCTCCGGTCCTTCAACCGCAAACTTCAGTAGCTATTGTCCTGCAACAGCCTTCAGTAGCTGCTCTCTTCATCATATTCCTCTCTGACTGCCTCTGTATCCTCCAAAGATTCATCAGATGATATATCATTGTTTCCCACTGAATCTTCTCCTTCCTCTACACGTTCTTCCTCCTCTATATCAGAGGAGATCACAAATTGTGTCTTTAGAGGCTCCACATTCTCAAAATTAATAGTAGGACCCAAAGACCCTACTACAGTCCTCCTTGCTCTCTTTGGCCTTCTTGGTGGTACTTCTACTGGTTTCCTCATTCTTACTTTCCTTGTTGGTTCCTCAACTGGTGGTTCTGTTGCTGATGCTTCTTCTACTGGTGGCTGTGGCTGGTGCTTCCTTTGTTGCTGGTGGTTCTGTGGTTGGTGCTTCCACTAAAGCAGCTGCTGGGCTACCGGAGGTTCATTCTCCATCCTTGCCTCCCGGTTCTTTACAGTGCTGTGTACCTCAGCATTTTCATTGTCTGCCCCCTACTGAACTGGGCCTGTCCCCAAGCCAATTCAGATAGGAGGACAATTCCTCCTCGTTCATGTATGTCTTGTCTCTCATTTCTTGGTACATCTACATCATAAATCAACAAATGGCGCTTTGCTGGTCTTCCACATGGAATACATGTCTCATGATTCTTTTCTCAATCGCTTCTAAGGTTAGTGATGAAGGTGTAGCTGGTGGACTAGGTGCTCTGCTCCTTTGTTCAGGGTACTCCTCTGGATTCATGCAATGCAGCTCAATAAACTTCAGATTAATTGGAGACCTAATCTTCACCTTTGGTTCCACCATTACCCCTTGACTCTCACATAGTGCAGTGATTAAAGCTGGGAACCCTAGAGTTCCTCTTCATTCTCCATGACCAACTTTTTCACCATCCACAATCTTTTGTACGTCATCAAAAATAATCCTCGAAATGTAAATTGTGAAATCGTCCTGCATCATTGAAAACAGCAGATTGCTCTTTATCACATTAATGTTTGAGACATGCCCAGTTGGCACTACATTTGCCAACACAAATGTCAACCACACTTGAGCTAGAGTTCTCATATCCTTCCTCCTTATCCTTGTTTCTTTTCCAGCCGAAGTCAACTGGTATCCTTTTCCTGGCAAACACAATACTGCTGCCACTTTCCTATTGTTGAAGCCTTTCTTCCTGTTGCATAATCGCTGATAGTGACATTTCTCTTCTTACTTGCGATAGGGGTTTTCCAACAAATCATCTATAGCTTGAGGACTATATTGGATCCATCGCCCCCGAACCACTGTCTTCCTCCTATACCTCTCTTGCCTTTCTGCATAAACGTTGGAATAAAACTCTCGGACTATTTCAGCATCAAATTTCTTCAACGGTTCAACCAACCTCCTCCAGTTCCTTCTCAGAATACCCATCAGAAAAGGGTCGCAATCCCCTGGTCTCAAATCGACCTTCCTCTCCAGTATATAACCCCAGTGCTTGATTTGCTCATATCTTCGAATCTTGTTATCGTTCAAGAATCGACGAGCACTTTGCTGTGTATGTACATTGGTTGACGACTCCTGCTCCGGTGTATCGGATGGGATAGTTTCATCGTAGAACTGCTCGGTTCCCCTGTATCTCTTGGGCGGCCGACCTTTGACTACCGTGTGCTTTACCCTTGGTATTTTTCTACAACTCAAAGTTAGTGCCTAAAGAACTTTAAACAACTCTCTATCGATTCTCCCTTTACTCAGAATCCCAAAAAATCTCAACTTTTTCACAATCTGAAACCTAGTCTACCCGACAATCGCCCCCATTTACAATGCTAACCTAGAAGAACACTACAACCTAAATCTTCCCTCCTAACGTCAATGAAAGACGATTGAATGTACTGGGTTTTGAAGATTGCAAGGACTCGTGAAAAAGAATACCTGGATTGGTTGTAACCTAGCGCAACTGATGAGAAGATGAAAAGTTCGCATAGAACAGAGAGAATGTACTGGAAAATTTAAGTATGAAGTGACCTTGTGACACAAGGCACTGTCATGTTATATTGGTATATTGCACCAGTCTGTGCTAAGTGACAAATAGCCCAAGCACCGGGTCTAACTCAATCTACAGGCCCAGTAAAAATTTCTAAATTAACTAATTTTTTTTTCACAAAATAAACTACCCGAAAACTTAAACCTAATCTTCCTAATTTTAAAATCTCTATATAAAAAAAACAAAATAACCCAAAATTCCACAATTCAAATACTGGATTGCCTTCCACCAAGTGCTTGTTTAACGTCATATAGCTTGACGCCTCAATTTCAATCCTCCAACTTGATCACTGAGATGAGTTTCTCAACTTCACCTCCTTTATAATGTTTCAGCCTTTGACCATTTACCATCCAACTCCTCTTAGTTTTGGCATCTTCAATTTCAATTGCACCATAAGGCAAACCTTTTTTACCACAAAAGGTCCTGACCATCTCGACTTGAGCTAGCCAGGGAACAACTTCAATCAGGAATTGAATAAAAGAACTAGTTGTCTTGGCTCAAAACTCCTCTTTAACAGCTTCTTGTCATGATAGGCCTTGATACGCTCCTTATACAGCCTCAAAGATTTATATGCATTCAACCTTATTTCTTCAAGCTCAAGTAACTAGATTTTTCGCTGTTTAGCAGAAGCTTTGGAGTCAAAATTCAACCACTTCAATGCCCAAAAAGCTCGGTGCTCCATTTCCACAGGGAGATGACAAGCTTTCCCATAGATCAGTTGAAATGGAGACAATGCAATTGGGGTTTTAAAGACTGTTCTGTAAGCCCACAACGCTTCATCTAACTTTATAGCCCAGTCTCTACGTGATGATGACACTGTTTTCTCCAAAATTCTCTTTACCTCCCTATTAGAAACTCTGCTTGCCCATTTGTTTGGGGATGATAGGCTGTAACTATCCTGTGCTTCACCCCAAAATGCGCAAAAGCCTTCCTCAATTCTGCATTGCAGAAATGAGATCCTCCATCACTGATCACCACTCTTGGTGTTCCAAACCTGTAGAATGTGTTTCATTAGAAACTTGATCACTGTTTTTGCATCTGCCTTTTGAGTTGGAATCGCTTGCACCCACCGCGAGATATACTCCACAACCAATAGAATATATTCATTCATAAATGAACTAGGCAATGGGCCTATGAAATCAATTCCCCAGCAGTCAAACACTTCAATTTCTTCAATGTTCCTTAGAGGCATCTCATGTCTTCTTGAGATGTTTCCTGTCCTTTGGCAGCTGTCACAATGCTGCACATGCATGTGAGCATCTTTGAACAGAGTTGGCCAGAAAAATCCTAACTGCAGTACCTTAGCAGCTGTTCGCTCCCCATTAAAATGTCTTGCATAAGGAGAATTGTGACAGTGCCAAAGTATATTCTGAGGTTCCTTACTAGTAACACACCTCCTCAACAGATTATTAGCACCCATCTTAAACAGATAAGGATCGTCCCAAATGTACTGGTTCAAATCCTTCAATAATTTCCTCCTCTGGTGCCAATCCATTGTCTCTGGTATAATTCCAACAGCTTTGAAATTGGCTATATCAGTAAACCAAGGCCTCTCTTGTACCACTAGCAACTTCTCATCAGGGAATTCATCTATAACTTCAGATTCCCTAGCAGTAACCTCTTCATTAGCTAATCTGGACAGATGATCTGCTACATGATTCTCGCTTCCCTTCTTATCTATAATTTTCAGGTCAAATTCCTGGAGTAACAGCATCCAACGAATTAGCCTGGGCTTCGAATCTGGCTTGGTCAGCAGATACCTGATAGCAGCATGATCAGTATAAGATATGCTCTAAACTTCTCCAAAGCGTACACAATTGCCAACAACTCCTTCTCCGTAGTAATGTAATTACTCTGAGCATCATTAAATACCTTACTAGCATAGTGTATGACATAAAACAACTTTTCTTTTCTCTGTCCCAGCACAGCCCCTACTGCATAGTCACTAGCATCACACACCAACTAACACACCAGCTCAAAACCAATACTCCAATCTGGTGCAGTTATGACTGGTACAGTAGTCAACTTTTTCTTTAGACATTTGTCGCAACCTCGTCGACGACGGCTGACGGCGATCCAAAAAAATAAATGGAAATTAGTTTTGATTTGAAAATCGAAGAAGAGGAGTCACCACCATAGTTTTACGGAAAAATATGGAAATCCAAGAAAAGAATAAGGAGAGGTCTGTGAACTATAAATGAGCTCGGGAGCCGGTTACACGTATCAAATGAGCAAAATCAAATGTGGTTTATAAAGTGTTTATTTTTCCCAAAAATATAAGTAAAATGCAATTAAAAACAAAATAATAATTTTTAAATTAAAGGACTTGACAAGGATTAACCTTGCTCCTACATATTAACATCCTTAATGGGTGAAAAATAAGGGAATACGTAGTTCTAAAGGATAGATGAGTTGTTTTGAGAATTTAATATTTTTTGTTTTGAAATTTTGTATTTTCTTATGTTTTTAGAAATTGATTTTAATATGGATATCGTGGACGCGTTCGGCCTTTTGATAATCCAAACGAAATTAACATTTTTCCGGAATTAAATCCCGCATAAAATAACCCAAACTCATTCAACTTTCTTTATGTTAAAACCATTTAAAATAAAGTTCATTGGGCTTTTTATTTTATTTTTTAAAACCATCCATGTTACTTTTCTTTCTTTCATGCACTTTATTCAAATTTTTTATAAGGCAATTAAATGCTAAAATAGTTAAATGCTAAAACAGTGTTGCACCTATTTATTTTGGTTCTACACTTTTCCTTA
>Ga0209700_109851_pt1 | contig 10560 bp, 12 predicted proteins | sample SiratroredBW_FD_187528 | JGI IMG/M metagenome (GOLD analysis project Ga0209700, IMG submission 187528) | Root nodule microbial communities of legume samples collected from California, USA - Siratro red BW (SPAdes) (version 2) | ecosystem: Host-associated > Plants > Roots > Nodule | place: USA...
CAAAAAAAAAAAAAAGAGTTGAACTTTTTTTTTTGAATCACAAAAAGGAGCTATGGATAAATTTATAAAAATAAATAAAAAAATGAATTAGAGAGTAATATAAATTTAGGTGAAGATAACAATATAAATATAATATAGGTGGAGACAAAGATTAAATGGATTAACTTTATTATCTATTGAAAAAGATTTTTTAAATGAAATTAATTATAATAATTTAATAGATAATTTTGCATCACAAAAAGTTGGAAAAATAAATTTTAATTATTTTATTAAAGTCTTGAGCTGCCATTGCTCACGCCTAATAGCAAGTGACTCGATAGGGTTAATAACCTTGTTAGGATATGTTTTGATACCATGTTAAGAAAGGAACTTTAAGTTCAACTCAATCTTATAAAATCGCTAACATAAGTTACTTATATACTATTGAAATAATTATGCCTAGTCAATTTGAGATTTCCAACAAGTTAGAGTTAAAAGAATTGAAACATTGTGATCTATACAAGCAACCAACATTACATGACCAACCTTAAGTTCTTTAACCATGAAGCCATATGTTTACAAAACAATTTAAAGTAATAACAAGAAAGCAAAAGCATGAAACTTGCGAATAAATCAACTAAACAACCATACCCATCGTAGATTTCAATTGGAGTTAAGGGTTAACCATTACAACCAATTTAATCAACCAACATTACCTAATTAAGCTTGAGAAAATTCTTTAACTATGAAGCCATATGTTTACCAAGGATAAGAAAGTGTGCAGCTTTCAAACAAATTAATTGAACAAGCATATCCATTCCTTATTTAAGTTAGAGTTAAGGGTTAAACATTATAACCAAATTCAACAAGTTTTTTAATTATTGTTATGATGTATCCAATAGTCCTTATTACTTAAGAATAGACATCAAAATCAATTTAAATACACTTTTTTCTCTTAATGTCTTTTTTGCGACTTCTGAAAATAAATTCATAACGGAACTTTAAGTTCAACAAACTTAATATTAGAATATTGACATCACTTTTTAAAGATAAAATGGTGCATGTAACTTTTGAAAAATATAATAAGATATACATATCCACTGGAAACTTCCATTTTTTTTTTGGGGAAACCTGATTTTCTAATGAACTAGTTAGAATACCAAAAATCTACTTTTAAATGAGAAAGACAATGTCAAGTAGCATAAGGTAAGACTAAGAGTCACATGAAGGAACTATTAGAAGATAACGACTAAACTTTTTTAAATTAATTCTATTTATTCAAGGTTTGAAACTCAGGTAGAAGGTTTCAGAAATGTTAATGGATACAACTAAATATTACAACATAATTTTATTAATTAAATAGACAAATAAAAAGTAAATGGTTAGCTAATTACATGTGGCTGTCTAAATCAATTTTAAAGCGATTGTCTCAATTGCTTACTTACTAACGTATCATAATATGAAAATTAAGTGTTTAATTGATTAAATATAATTTTATACATTTTAAAGAGCCATTCAGATAAGGGTTATTGAATTTTCTAGTTACCAACCCATTATAATGGTTTCAGACAAATAAAAGTAATTGCTTAATTAATTATATCTCACTTTTTATACTTTTAAAAAAATTCCAAATCAATTTAAAAGAATGATCTCGCTTGTTTAATCAAAAACATAACATAGAATATCTGAGACATTTAAAAATTTAGTATTTAATTGATTATATATTATTTTGTCTATTTTAAAGAGTGTATTGTATAAACCAACATTCCAATTGAACATGTAATAATATTTTACTAAAACCTTAATTTATATATTAGTACAGTATCATTATGCTTGTATGTCGATAATAATTTTTATTATTTCTACCTAGTTGTTTAAATTTATTACATATCATTAATCTTTTAAATTATGAAATACAAAGTAAAAAGTTATTATAATACAAAATATTTTCTATAATAAAAATGCATTGTAAAACAATAACTTTTATATTTAAGGGTGTTCAACACCGAATAAAAAATTGAAATTTGATATAAACAATCGATAAATAATGTTAGATTGTTTTAGACTTTTTTTTTTCTAAGAACTAAAGAGTTCAGTTTGTTTTGCAGTTTAAATCTTCAAAAAATCCAAACTACAATGTACACTCAATATATATTATTATTACTATATTATTATTATAATAATAATATTATTATTATTATTATTATTAGTTACTAAATGAAATGATTATTAATTGTGATCAAAATAATTACCAAATTAGATTTTGATTAGTAAATAACTACAAACTAAAAGTAATGATTGAATTTAGTGACCATTTAAGTGAAAATAATTTGTATCTAACACTATGAGAGTAGTTAGCTTCCAACCTCCACAAACATAAATTGTTAAAATTCAATTCACTTTGACTTAATTAACGTTTCGTCTGACTTTCAGAAGGCAGTTACTTAAAGAAAATAAATGTAATTTTGTACATATGATGGCCAAAAAGTCATCCATATAGAAATATGATACTTTTGAAATAATAATTATGTATATTATTTTTTCTAAATTTCTAAATACTACCTAAAAAAATAAATATAATTTTGCACATTTTAGTGGACAAAAAAATCATCGATTAACATAATAATACCTTTTAGATAATAATTATATATACATATATTAATGTCTTTTTCTAAATTCTCAATACAGTTATTTAATTATTCGACTAATTATAATTACTTAATTATTCTACTAACTATAATTACATAATTATTTAATTATTAATTATCCTTATCATAAAAGAAGCTGAGAAAGGGAATGTATATTAAGTATTAAAGTATCTTTTATAACTAAGAATGTAAAGGATTGGTTAATTGGTTTGGTTGGTGAAGATGTGCGGTGTTGTATTTCAAAAATTGATTTCGTGATACAAACTAATACAATTCCAGACAACAAAGGAAGGAAGTCTAGGGCAAGAAAGGAAGAAAGGTTTTTGTTATAGCTCTCCATCATTTCGTAATTATCATGTTTTAAATTTTGAAATTTGGACAAAAATTTTATACAAAACTATAATTTATAATTTTGTACATAGTTAAATAATAATTCATTAAGAAATGTGACTATTTAAAGCGGAATACTCTTCCCTATCAGATTCTATATGCATGAACGCTTACAAGAGAACCGATACCAAGTGCAACGTACATTGAACCAAGAAGTAAAACTCAACAACATCCAATCTAATAAATATAATCAATAATTGGAATTGTTATCAAACATCAAAACTAGTTCTAACAGAATTGGTGGTGTTAATATCAATACAGATACTACAAAACACTCATAATTATGTAACATGAGTCTGAAATGAGAAGATAGGAGATTGGTTAATTTGTTTGGTTGGTGAAGATGTACGGTGCATTATTGAATGTGTTAACATAATAATATCTTGCGATAGTATCAAGGGTTAAGAAAAGTTGGACAAGGATATGATAACTATGAACAAAAAAAGAACAAAGAATATGATAACATGGAAGAAGGTTTTTTATTGAATGTGCATTTCTTTGTTTACAATAGCTCACTTAATATAAAATTCTAGGAAACTAAATATAGAAATTATTCTAATAAATACATTTGATATTCTCTGATATTCTATTGATATTCTCTGATACTCCCTTGATTATCTTTGATATTCTACTGATTTGTTTCTTTGATACTTCCTTGATTATCTCTTTGATATTCTTAATGATATTCTCCTCTGATATTCTCTTGATTATCTATAATATTCTACTGATTTGTTTTTATAATAATAATATTCTAACACTCACCCTCAAGGTGAGCAGTGGGATCACTAATGCTTAGCTTGCTGAGGACACGAGTAAATGTTTTGCCTGTAAAAACTTTGGTGAAATGTCTACCAACTGGTTTTCTGACTTTACAAACAGAAGCTCAATACTACTATCCTCAATCTTCTTCTTGATCGAGTGTTTGTCAATTTCAACGTGTTTGGTTTTGTCATGTTGTACAGGATTCTTTATTTTCATAGCTTCTTATCATTCGCCCTTCTTACTGGCTTCATGAATTGTTTTGGGAATAAGAAAAGCTCTTGCAATGTTTGTCACTCTTTCTTTAGTTATCTTCATAGGATACCTGGAATTCCGGGAAACATGTTTTAGAGAATATCGATCAGGTAGTACCCCTCTATTTCTTCTTGGTGGAAATGTGAAATGCTTTGGTTCTAGTGCTAACCTGTCACTGTTAGTGACTTCATTTGTAATAGGAGATAACTCAGTAGGAAGTGTGAAAGGCTCTGGTTCTGGTGCTAACCTGTCATTATTAATGACTTCATTCATAACAGGAGACAACTCAGTAGAGTGAAGATCACTTACCTCTTGTTGGACATTCTCAGAAGGATCCTCATTGGTTGTGTTGGTCCCTCCTACATTGATAGAGACATGCTCGTTGGCTCCATATACTTGCTCTTTTGGAACAGTTTCTTGGCAACTAAGGTTACTTAACCAACTTGGTAGTTCACTAGTTTTCTCCCCCTAAACATCAAGTTGGCTACTAAAGAAATATTCTAATTCTAAAAAATCACAATCCATAGTCACATATACACGGTGAGTGATTGGGTTGTAACATCGATACCCCTTTTAATGTATAGCATATCCAACAAAGACACATTTATCAGCACATGGATCAAATTTTGTTTTGTTAGCTTCGGAAATATGAACGAATACAAAGTACCCAAAAACTCGTGGTGGTAACATTTGAACAGGAGGGATATTAGTCTGAGTAGCTAGGATCTGTATGGGTGTTCTGTGGTTAAGGGTCTGGGAGGGTACCTTGTTCAAAAGATAGGCCGAGGTAGCAACAGCTTCGGGCCAAAATCGTGTTGGAACCTGTGCATAAAAAATCATGGCCCGAGTCATCTCTAGTAGCTTACGATTTTTTCGTTCTGCTACACCATTCTGTTGAGGTGTGTTTGGACAAGAAGTTTGATGAATTAAACCATTTTCTCTTAAAAACTCTTGCATTGATTTGTTAACAAATTCTCCACCATTATATGATCTAAGTACTTGGATTTTCTTACCAAACTGAGTGTGAATCATTTGATAGAATGCATAGAACTTGTCGGGTACTTCATATTTGTGTTTAAGAAAATATACCCACGTCATGCGAGAGAAATCGTCCACAAATAACAAAAATACTGAAATTGATTATTATGGGAATTAGGAGCTAGACCCCGCACATCAGAATGTACTAATGAAAAAGCAGAATTGACTCTATTGTTGTTGGGAGGAAAAGTAACTCTATGATTCTTTGCCCGTATACAAGTTTCACATTTGATGGACTCAGTCTTACTAGTAAATAAACCAGGAAATAAAACCTTAAGGTACCCACATGAAGGATGTCCCAACGTCTATGCCATAACTAGAGTTGCCTTGTAACCGTTCCGTGAGCAAGCATGGCATGTCCCTTGTGAGTAACCTCATCAATGTAGTAAAGACCTCCATGTTCAGTACCACACCCAATGATCTCCTTCGTAAGAATGTTCTGTAAAAGGCAAAAAGTAGAAAACATGAGAACCACACAATTCAACTCCTTTGTAACCTAGCTTATAGAAAGTAATTTTGATGATAATGCAGGAACATAGAGACAATTTTATAATTTTAATTCTTTTGAAAAAATAATTGAGCCCTCTCCTTGGACCGCAACTAATTCTCCACTGGCTGTCCCAATGTAAGTTTTAACAGGTGTGGATAGATTGTTAAAATCATGAGGATCATGGGTCATGGTGTCAGTTACCCCACAATAAAAAATCCAGTGATCAGATTTTCCTAAGCTGGTATCCTCCTCTCTTTTTTACCTCCATGAGTGACCGCGACTCTTCCATGAACGACTTGCGGTTTTGCTTCTTCCTCTCTTCTGGTGTCACCACTACAGCTACTAGTGGTTTGTGGGATGCCCATGACGGTGGCAGCCTTACGATTTTTTTTGTTTAAAATTTTCCCACTATTCGGGATAACCCACGGTTTTGAAGCAAGTCTCCTTGGTGTGTTTCTTCATTCCGCAATGAGTACAGTGGAGATGACTTTTATCTTCCTTGTCTCATTGTGATGGACGTCGTCTGGTAGTTTTTGGGTGACTCATCCCTGTCCCTGTTCTGGTGGTCTATTTCTTACAGTTAAGCCGATTCCGACCTCTCCTAATGATGTGTTTCCTTCGCTACTGGTGGTAGGCTTTAGAATTTGGAGTTGGGTCGTCTCCCTTCGGACAGTAGCATAGGCGGACTCTACTAAAGGGGTCTTCTCTTGCATCAAAAGATCTCTTCTGATGACTTCAAATTTTTCATCTATCCCTGTTAGGAACTAATATAGTCTCTGTTCTTTTTTAATTTTGTTGAAGGTTGCAATATCATCTGATAAGGTTCGGTTGCTTTCTGTCAATCACCATCCATATAGCTTGTAATTTGTTCCAAAAATCCTCTAAGGTATCCTTTCCCTGTTTCTGTGTGTTTGCTTTTCACTATAAATCATAGATTTGCATCGGGTCTGTGCCGCTTCCATAGGTAGTAGCCAATCCCTCCCATAAAGCCTTGGCGGTTGGGAACTGGGAAACATTGTTTATCAAATTAATCTCAATATTTTGAATTATCTAGGTGAAGACAGTTTGGTCTGTTTGTTCCTATTTTTCATATATTGGTTCTATCTCTTCTGGTGCCGGAGGTATACCTATCAGATGACTCTTATTTCCTCTACCACCGATAGCTTTGTTCTTGAGTGTTGCCCACAATGGATAATTGTCTCCATTTAATTTGAAACCAATTGAAAAATTGTCAAGATTGGATTGTGTTTGCTGAATCCCTAGGCCATTACGAAGCATATTTGCAATTTGCCAAGTTAGCTCATCTGTAATGGTTGAGGAGTTATTTTGGTTTTGATTCATGCTGTTACTAATTTCATCATCTAAAAATGACATTTTTGGTTTTTTGGTGTTTTTCGGCTGTGAGGGATAATGGAACAATGATGTTGGTTTCTAAGTTTCCAGGATCTAACACCACTCTGATACCATCTTGCGATGATATCGAGGGTTAAGAAAGGTTGGATAAGGATATGATAACTACGAACAAGAAAGAACAAAGAATATAATAACATGGAAGAAGGTTTTTTATTAAATGTGTACTTCTTTGTTTATAATAGCTCACTTAATATAAAATTCTAGGAAACTATATAGAAATTATTCTAAATAAATACATTTGATATTCTCTGATATTCTACTGATACTCCCTTGATCATCTTTGATATTCTACTCATTTGTTTCTTTGATACTCCCTTGATTATCTCTCTGATATTTTTACTGATATTCTCTAATAATTTTCTGATTATCTCTGATATTGTACTGATTTGTTTCCATAATAATAATATTCTAATAATATGTGTCATAGGAGATTGATTAGTTTGTTTGGTTGGTAAAGATATACGGTGCATTATTGTCTGTTTCTCTATTTTTTTCATAATTAGTGTACTTTTAAATGGTTTTTACGAAAATGGACAAATTTTTAAAAAATAACAAAATTGGGGTAAGTCTAGCTAGTTACGACGTGTTCTCAAAGATAATTTTTATTTTGAGGAATTTTTTTTTTCATATTATAATGTTAAGTAGCATGACTTTGATATTGATTTTTCTATGAAGTCGTGTTAGATAACAAGATTTTAGTATTGGATTATTTTTCTCGATTCGTGATTTTTTTTAATTTTTTTTGTTTAATTTTTTTATAAATTGTTATTTTTTTAAAATTTAATTTTTTTATGTTCATTATTTTTATTTGTTATGGTATAATTGGATTTATTTAATTATGTAAAATATTTAATGTAATAATATTTTAAATAACAATTTCATGATAATCTATATCTAAATATAATTTTTTTATTTGAAGATGAACATAAAATGATATGAGAAAAAAAAATATTTATAAGATTAAGTGTCACATTGTGACCTTCAATGTTCTCTTCATATTTTTTATGTGTTCTATGTTCGACGTTATATTCAATTATCATGAAATTATTATTTAAAATATTATTTTATTAAATATTTTACATAATTAAACCAATCCAATTATAACATAACAAATTGAAAAAAAAATTAAAATAATTAACATATTTAGAAAAATTTAATTAAAAAATAGCACGTCTATAAAAAAATTAACAAAAAAAATTAACATGTCCAAAAAAAAATCTCAAATCTAAAAATAAATAATTTAATACTAAAGTCATATTACCTAACACGATTTCATAAAAAAATCAATAAAAATCAATACTAAAATCATATTACGTGTACTATTTCATAAAAAAATAATATTAAAGTAACGTTACTAAACACGACTTTTAATATGAAAAAAAATTCTTGCAAATAAAAATCCTCTTTATAAATAATACTTCTATTTTTAAAGTTCAAACAGTAGATACCATTTAACCCAATTTCATTATTTTTCTTTTTAAATTTACCAATTTTCATAAAAACCATTTAAAAATGCAACTGTTATGTACAATTATATAAAAAAATCCGGTTTTTCACTGCTTTTTCAAAATTGATACAATCAAATTTACAAGAAATGATACAAATCCTAATTACCATGAAATTTTGAACTTAGACAAAAATTTTGTAAAAAAACTACAATTTTGTACAAAAATAAATTTGTACGTAGTTAAATAAGAATTTAAGCAATGTGACATTTTTAAGATAATAATTATACCTATTAATATTTTTTTTTCTGATTTTTGAGTGCAGTTACTTAAAAAGATAAATATAATTTTGTATTTTATGGTAGATAAACAATCATTTATTAAGAAAACTGATATTTTTCAGACAATAATTATATATTAATGTTTTTTTTTTGAATTTTTTAATACAATTATCTAATTACTTTGGTGATAATAATTATATATGTATATATTAATGTTTTTTTTTCTGAATTTTTAAATATAATTACCTAATTACTTTGTTGACCATAATTACGGTTGATTATGAGTTATCTAATTACTAATTATTCTGACAATGGAAAAAATTATACATACATAGTTACCTAATCACTCGTTACCTTGACATATACCCAACCAAAATGATAACTTAAATATCACATGTCAAATTTTACTATCTAAATTATATATTTCACATGCAAGATAAATTATTAATATTAAATAACTAATAACAATTAAGAACATATACAAAAATATAATATTTTTACAGGAACAATAATCAAGATCAAGATTTTAACACCCCAAAATATATTCAACTTAAAGCGTTAACATTTACGTAAAGTATATAGTATCTTAAAATACGTATTATACATACATATAGTTTATATAAAATACATTAATTTATGAAATAAAATTTGAAATACAAGTCTAAATTTTTTAAGACATTTTAGTATCCACATCAGTATCTTCTTATGTACGTAGTACAATCATTACAGTTTATCAAACATAAAATGATCCGTATGTAAGTACTTATAGATTTTTTTCGTAGATAAAATCTGTATATAATATATTCGTAGGTAAAATTCGTAGATAATGTTAAATTTACCTATAGATGAAAATTCGTATGTAATAATTCGTAGGTAAATCGAGAATTTCTTCTAGTATCCACCAGCTGCAAGTATTCCAATAAAACACAACATGATCTGTGTGAAAATAAATAATAGAAATCACCATGTAAAATACAAAAAAATTATAAATTAAAATTAGTATAAACAATAATATTGAACTTGAAAATAAATAAAGATTGAAATAATTTAGAAATTTAAAGTCATTAAAGAATATTTACAATACCTATATAAACTTAAAGTCAATTAAAATATTTTAAAATTTAGTTAAAAATTATTTTCAAGTATAATTTTAAAATTAAATATTTTTTAATTTTATAATAATGTATTAATGTTAAATTTTTTGAGGCCTTGAGACTTAAAGTGATTGTTTTACCTATTTGGGCCTTGAGCCAACCTTATAGCCCACTTATTACTTTCTTATAAATAGAAGCATAGTGGGATGAAAATACACATATTGGAGATAGTATAAGAGAGAAAAATAGTATTGACTAATCTTGGAAGACATAAGAGTAATGTTTAATATCATGACTAATCAAAACAATCGTAACTCTATTTTTTCTCTTAATGATATCGATGAGATATCACCTTTAGTAAACTCAGATGATTGGAACAATTTGAAGAACTTTCTGAATGCAAACTCACTTGACGATGTAGAAGTCAATAACGAGGTTTTTCATTAAACTCTCCTCTTTATTTTGGATTTTAATATCTTTTTATATAATATTATTTTTTGTATTTTAATTTTATTTCAATATTTTGACCTTTCTTTAATTTTGTTATTTAATATAATTTTTTAACTAATAATAATGATTATCCACACAGAAAATATATAATAATATGTTAATCAATATAAAGAACTATATTTACTCAATTCAAAAGAAATATAACAAAATTTTAAATATTATTATAATAATGAATAGAGAAAATTATTAAATCTTATGTAATTGATGTTTGAATATCTTTCATCAAGAAAATTATGGTTTTTATTATGAAAGATTAAA
>Ga0209700_109852_pt1 | contig 10557 bp, 6 predicted proteins | sample SiratroredBW_FD_187528 | JGI IMG/M metagenome (GOLD analysis project Ga0209700, IMG submission 187528) | Root nodule microbial communities of legume samples collected from California, USA - Siratro red BW (SPAdes) (version 2) | ecosystem: Host-associated > Plants > Roots > Nodule | place: USA...
TTTTTTTTTTTTTTTTTTGGATTTCAGGTTCGTGGCTTTCTGGGACAGCCACAACTCGAGAATGCACTCACTGGCATGGACTTGGTAATCATACCTGCTGGGGTGCCAAGGAAACCTGGGATGACAAGGGATGATTTATTTAAAATAAATGCTGGAATTGTGAGGACCCTTAGTGAAGGAATTGCCAAGTGCTGTCCCAATGCAATTGTCAACTTGATCAGTAATCCCGTGAATTCCACAGTTGCTATTGCTGCAGAGGTTTTCAAGAAAGCCGGTACATACGATCCAAAGCGACTATTGGGTGTTACAGCCCTTGACGTTGTGAGGGCAAACACTTTTGTGGTAATCCTTTCTTTCTCTTCTTATTCAAACAGCCTATAACTCATTTAAATTTCCTTCGTGCTGTGCTGTAGAAATAAATTATCTAGGAGACTACAAGCTAAAAGTATAATCAAATTTGGAGTTAACTGTTGGATTGAATTAGTTTGTTTATATGGTTTTGAAAAGTATTACAATGGGTTAAGTGTGAGATTTTTATAGTATATGCTGGAATTGTATGAATACAGGCTGGTTTATGTCCGGCCATGTTTTCTTCTTGCAGGCAGAGGTACTTGGAGTGGATCCAAGAGAGGTTGATGTTCCAGTGGTGGGAGGTCATGCTGGGGTCACAATTTTACCTCTTTTGTCACAGGTCTTGTAGAGAATACTCCCTTAATTTAAAAAATATTATAGAATAAACAGGTCTTGAAACTTCTTCGAACTTGGTTTAACAGGTTAAGCCTCCCAGTAGCTTCACTGCAGAAGAAACTGAATACCTGACAAATCGCATTCAAAATGGTGGAACTGAAGTTGTGGAGGTACTGTCATTTGGATCTATAGCTCCAACATGTAAATGTAGTGGAAGAGGGATAATTCATAAGATTCATTGCATATAATATATTGATAATTTATAGGCATACACGTATGTGCTTGCTCCTATGGTCATTTCTAAGTTGATGACTGATAGCCTCAATGTCAATTTTTATGCAACTGCCTAATGCCAGGTATTAACTGTGAAATATTAATAGAGGTTAGAGAAAAATATGAAATGATGCTGCGACTGTAAGTTGTCTAAGGTGCTATGAGCCTAAGACATTACAAGATCGGTGCAATTGCTCCAATTTCCTTCATCATCGCAGGAGACTACACTTGACCCTATCAATTTTGCTTTAGATGTTTAAACAAGTGAAGATACCCAAATAATGAATGCGATAATAAAAGGAGCGTATAAACTAGACCATATGAATTTGCTTTAGATGTTCAAACAAGGGAAAATACCCAAACATTGTTTGACAATGAGAGGAGAATATACACTTGACTATATCATTTTTTAGTTAAGATTTTCAAACAAGTGAATATACCCAAAAAAATAGTGCATACTATTATCAGAAAAGAGAGAACAACACAGAGAAGTATATAGTAGAATAGTACTTATCATTGAAAGAAAGTGAAAAGTCCTCTTTTAAACAGGTACCAACAAACTAGAACTAACTGAAAAATAACAAACTTGTTATCTGTAAAATAATGACTAATAGCAATAGTTCAGCTGTAAAAGAATGGCTAATAAGAGAAGTTATTTTGTATCCTAACACATATCGCTACTGCTCAACCATGTTTCCATATCCATGACATGACCTTAGAAATCTAAAATAATTTTTGTTATTTCCTGGTCTATATTTGGTTGTGATGGAATGATCATCCTAATCTATTAACAATTATTATTCATGTTACAGGCAAAAGCTGGGGCTGGTTCGGCAACACTATCAATGGTTAATAGTTTATCAACTTTATCTTCATATTTCTACACATATATTTTCAATCAAGTGTCAATTGTGTCGTAGTAGATAAACAAGCAAAGTTGAAATCTCACTCCTGGTTGTGTAGGCATATGCAGCTGCCAAGTTTGCGGACGCATGCCTCCGTGGCTTAAAAGGAGAAGCTGGGGTGGTGGAGTGTGCTTTTGTTGATTCTCAGGTTCCATTTTAACTTCCTTTTCCTTGCACGTGTTCTTTATCTTGTCTTTTAGACTTGTTTAACAGTATCATATGTCTTTGATAGGTTACGGAACTTCCCTTCTTTGCAACCAAGGTACGTCTGGGTCGTGCTGGAGCAGAAGAGGTATTTCAACTAGGCCCCCTCAACGAATATGAAAGGTATCATAGTTTATGAATCTATTCCCTATTTTCTTGGATACAGTAAGCAGAACAGAAAGTAAAACTTTTGCTGTGTAATGCTTTACAGGATTGGGTTGGAAAAAGCAAAGAAAGAGTTAGCAGAAAGCATCCAGAAGGGTATAGACTTCATCAGAAAACAAGTGTGACCAGGAAAATTTAGTTGCTGTTTCTTTTAAATAAGGACCTTCTGTAATGCTTCTCTTTGTTCATAGTAGATTTTTTTGTCTTAAAAATAGCATTTTAAATTTTCGGTGTCATCCATTACTGCTGATGACCATGAATGAAAGATACTACAATATGGGTCTTTTGTACTAATTCACAATCTTATTTCGTTAATCCTTAAGATACTCATAACCCATTTGAGTATTTGACACTGCATAACAAATAGTAATGGCTATTTTTTACCTTTAGATTATGCTGTATATGACGAAAGATGTGCTCTTCCGGAGAAAACACATTGAATGCCTCTATTTAAAAGCATTTTGCCTCTCATATTTTTACTTTGCGGTTTTTGTTTGAAATCCCTTAGAGCCAATTTTATGAACTTTCTCTTCTCTGTATCTTTTAGTAGTCATCTTTACTCAATGTTTATGCTTCTACTCACCATGTCTTTATCTCCTTTATTTTTCGATTCTTCTATGGTGATAGTCTCTTTGTTGAGAGAGAGGTTATCAACATCGACCAAGATTATTAAAAAATATTACACATGTAATAATGATTGTTATTACAATGGTCGTCTTCACGATTACAGTTGTAATTCTGTCTGTTTCAATAAGTCATTAAATTAATTTAGAATAACTTTTTTATTTAATTAAATTGAAATGTTAAGATGTTGAAATATCAAGAAAATATACGACCTAGTTATTTATTTTTTGGAACTACAAATGGACATTAAGTGAGAGAGGATCAAAGTTCACATAATCCGTATATATTACAATATTGTCAATTATCAACTGTATTTTGTGACTCAATTTACTTTACTTTTATACATTAATATAATCAATATATATAATTTTTAAAATAGTATATTGTTATTGTTTTTTCTCTTTCTTAATTTTACTATTTTTCTTAAATCGGACAATACATAGTTTCTTATTTTTTCGCTTGTTCTTTGTTTTTTTCTCTCACTTACTCTCTCCTTAACAAACCATGTGTGAATTAGGGTAAAATGAGAATATGATAGTTCTAAAGGGTGCTATGAAACATCCTTAAATGCTATGTAAATTTTAATCACGAAACATATGACAAAAGATACGAAGGCACAATGGAACCACAGACTTCAGCACCATTCTGCTTCACTCCGTGTTAAAATCATAAAGATTGAAATTTCAATTTTCTGTCTAATTTTAATTATGAATGGTTGAATGGGTGTCCGAAGAAGGATATATATATATATATATATATATATATATAATTAATTAAGGATCAAATGGAAATATTAACTATGTATATAACTTTTAACAAATAAAAATAAATTCTTTATATAATAAAATACATAAATATGATCAAAGATAACTTTGTAACTTCTCTACTTACATACAATCACATATATTCTTAAAAAGTGTATTATTTTAAGGTAATAAGAGTGTAGGTACATGTATATCACACCAGTAAAGTTCATGAACTAAAATTAAATTTGACGTGTGGTACTTTCTGCCATGTAATCATAAATTAATTTCTTTCGCAATATCAGTAGTAATATTTCTTTTCATCCATGAGGTTTCAATTTGTAACACATGCAAACCGTATTCAAATTCTTTACAACTTTTACCAATCACATTTTGTTTAAAATCAAAGGAAATATCAGATTTGGGTACATAAAACAGATCGGTTGAACTTTTCAACCTCCTGCCCAAAAAAAAATGGCTAAGCAGCTGTATAGTAACAGTTGAAACCTGAAACAGCTGGGTAGCATTAACATGGTCAACGAGTTGACCATGCAAAAAGAGAATATGGTTGAAGTAGATCACAGACATTACACAAGTCATGAACAAGTAACTGGTACATAGTTGACCGTATAACTCCTATTTTTCTTATGCTTCTGAAGTTGGTTTTGATGTGAACTAAGAGACGTCCTCACATGAAAGATGTAAAAGCTGAGCGCAGGTTTCTCACTACATCCTTCACTCCCATGCAAAATTCCATATCCATCTATATGTAGCAGAAATATAATTTACCATATTCAAAGAAAATTACAGTTTAGTGCAAATAATTATGAAAACTGATGCATAGATATCAATTAAACAAAAATTATTACCTGAGCAATAATTGTTATATCAATGGCACATCTCCCAAATGTCATGGCATTGCTGTTGGTGACTTTCAGATGGAGATTCTCAATTTCATGGATTGTTTTTTCCACAACTCCTTTGGTCTTTTCACAGTGAACTCTTATGAGGACATTTCTCTCACAAAATCTTGCTTCAATTTCAGGAATTGTTTCGTCATATAATGGACCATCATATTCTGAAGAAGAGTTGTTACCATCATTGGATAGTTGAGATTTCTTCACAATTACCACAGACTCCACAGTTTTCTTCATGTTTCGTTCCTCCTCAAGAGCCTTTACTTTCTCTTGCAATTGCTTCAAGTAGTTGATAGCATCTCCAAGAATAGAAGCTTTGTCCGTCTGATTGAAAAATGTGATCAATGCATGTGATAGAAGCACACAGAATGGACACAAAATAGTAACGCTAGGTATGCCTACTTGTTTAACAAATACACATCTAGTAAGAGTTAATTAATAAACAGTTTAATCCTTAAAATTATCTACACTTGTGGTTTAATCTTTGAATTTATGTGTACTAGTTGATCTTTAAATTTGCTATCAAGTTAGTCTTTTCAAATTTTATGGACTAAAGTTATCTAAGAACTAAAAATCATAACAGTCATAATTTCAAGGACTAATATTTTGTTCAATGTGTACAGCATATACAGTGAAATGAGAAGCACAGAAAGGCATTTACATTGATATATTTTATACCTTCTGTAGTCCAGGAACAAGGGCAGATAAGGCAATGAACCGCTGGCTGAGCTTCTCTCTTCGCTTCCTTTCAGCTATGATGTGATCTTGAGGATGAGAAATTTTAGTACGTCTTCCAATCTTTTTGGTCTCTTGGCAGGCCTTAAAGAGATAGTTATGATTCCCCAAGATTCCTTGAGAGATAGTGTCCAGAGAAGTTGTGCTAGTGGTTATAGGACAAGCCATCTCATTGGCCTTCACTGATCCCAATGGACTTATGTGATTGGAATCCATAAACGAAAGAAGATTTGGGAAAGAAACAAATTGTGTATCTGATGTTTGAGCAGCACTTTTGTTGGCATTCCAGCTGATGTTTTTATGATGTTTTGTTGGTCTTTCAATATCAATAAGTGTAGTTTCCATGGAAGCTTCTGGATAAGTAATTGCATGATGTTGAAAAGTCTCTCCAAAAGCCGCAGCTATTGGCAGTAAGTTATGGTCATCAACAGAACCAAAGTGCCACTGACGGAGAAAATTAGGGTCCTCCATTATCTCCTGCTGCTTCTAGATCAGAAAACATCATATATATATATATATATATATAAAAACCTTTCATGAAAGACATTTAAACAACCAAGCTCTATCCAGAAAAAGATTCAAGTATTTTACTGGTTACTATATATTAGATATCTCTTATTTAATTTCCAACCAAATGCTAGATTTTAACTCACCAGGTGTTAAATAGTTCCAACCTATCTAGAAATGATCCTCCATCAACTATAATTAGAGAGCAAAAAGTTATTTTACCTTATACACACACACACATTAATTCTTACCATATCAGGTAATTCTCTCATGGATGAGATCTCCATAAGGAAACCAATTCTGCAATCAAAAGAGATAGAGGTAATATTCCGAAAGAAAAGTCAATAGTCAGCTTAAGGTACTTTGGTACTTTAATTTCAACTAGTTGGAGATTTATGTTATCAGTGTTCCCTAAACCCAATATATGTAAGAAAAAAAATCCCCATATCCCCAGATCACAACACCCTATATAGTATCAATTACAATATTCTTTTGGTAAATGTACATGCACTTGAGGACTATAATTAAGGATCTTTATGAGAAAGTTGGTGAAGATAAGAAACTTACTCATCAACAGATATTGCAGTATTCAGTGTATATTGCAGGTCCTTGTTAAGTGAGGGTACTATGCCCTAGAAGCAGCAGCTTATATATTTCGTGGTTGTGACAACCTTTGTCCTACTTGGCCTTACTGTATCCCATCTTATAGAACAGTTGCACTATCATGCTCACGGGTTTTATGGTCCTTGGACAACCGTGTGGAAGCCTAATATTTTCAATCAAGGAACATAGATACAACTCATTTTATATTTAGATGTTGCCTTCAAAATGACAAAGCAGTGTCCCAACTTCTGTTCCTTTGTGGACTTTGGGGTGTTCTTCACCAACTAGTCATTGAAATCCCTGATCAAGAGCTTAAAAACAAGGATCATCATGTGGTCCCTGTCATCGTGTCCAAAGCCTCAAGGTACGTATATTTGCTTTGATTCGTTAACTCACTTCCTTGGCGCCTTTCGAGTCTATCGTTTTTTCAGTCAAAGATCATTTGCAATCGCAACAAAAAAGGCCATTGACAAGAGCTTGTTGGACAACGCATCATCAGCTATTAATTAACAAAAAACGAAAGCCTAACGTGGTTAAATATTCATCATGAATAAACATTTCGTTGATTGCAACTTTCAAATATGATTTATAAGCTTAATGATTCATACAGCACAGTTTCCCAATTTTTGTGAAATGCAACAGTTTCCATTGACTTTAGAAGATTTTAGCCAATTCCCTAGTAGCATGTGTGGCGGTGAAAAACTTGTCTTCCGAGATACAGTGTGGCCCATTGAAACGGGAATATCAATCAAACCGTGTTCAATATTGAAATGGTTATACTTTGTCGTTCGAAAGGAAGAAAAACAATTATTGACACCGACAATAGTATAGTAATGTCCCTTTAGATTGGTAAGGGTTGATATATCTATCAATTCATGTGTATGGAAACATGTATATGAAGAATCTTTTAATAAATTCATCTTTATACTTTAAGAAATTGGTTTTTTTATGGCTACATTATGCCATAAGTGTGAAATCAATAGTTAAAAATGAGCTCGAAAAAATTCTACTTCATATTTTACTTAATTTGTATGATAAATCATCATTAACATAATCAACAACAATACTAACAAAAGGTATCCCTCGAAGATGTTCTAGAATTGTTCTTAAACAAAATCCAAAACTAAAAGTGACGAAGAAAGGATGGAATGTTCCAAGCAAGTGAATGCTTTAATGATGATGAAATATAGATAAAATAAAACTAAGTTTAGTAAGAGACAAAATTATGATAAATCAAAGTTGAAAGAGAGGATTTTCAAATGCTAAAATATGGCATGAGAGGACACAAAGAAATGTGGTTGGCCTCAAGAAGAATGGAGGCATGAGAGGATGCTTAAAGAAATTTATTGATATGCAAAAATCGGAAAAAAAGAACTTTAAAGCAACAACCTTATTGAAAGTGTTTCAGATGATATATTGGATAATGAAGTAACAATAAGTTCTAAAGATAGAAAATAACTTCATTTCAGTAAGATTGATTTTGTATTTATGAACCTATTCTAAAAATATCTCTATCATGAAAAATGATCATGACTTAGAGATTTTGGAAGTCAATTTTCTCAAATTAAACATATATGATAAAACTAAGAGGTAAGTAAAAAAGTTTGAAAAAAAAATTATTATCCACTAACCTCGAGTGTAATATCTATATTACAGATGTGATCTTAAGAGTGGTAAAAGAAAATCTGATTAAAACATAAGAAAACACTATCAATTTATAAAAATTCTCTAATATTATCCCTAAAAATTTGTTTCATATATTGATAATTACTTTAAGAGATTTTGGTATATTCTATCAAGAAGTCAAATTGTTTAAGAGATTATATTTTCTCAAATATAAAATTCTGTATATGCGAAAATATTTTGTAGCATTATCCTAAAGTGCATATGTACTAACGTTTGTGACAATTTTAATCGTTAGTAATTTTTTTCTAAAGAAAATACTTGCATTTAAATATTTTTGTTTCGAAGTATTTTTAACCCATGTAAATCTAACCAGTGAAATGAAGCTTATGGCTATCACTTTGTCATAAATGAAGATGTTAATAAACACTTGCCAAAATCATGAGGTTAATGATGTTTTACAACTCTGACAAATCTACACTTTCTATCTACTATTTTATTTTTATATTTTTTCTTTATTATTATAAAAGATTATCTTTTTTACTTACCATATTATTTTTAAAAGCACATTGTTAAGTAATTTATAGTTGTCCACAAATTAAGAAAAGCAGTCGCACGAGCACTGGATCAGGATCCAACAACACCACCCTTCTCAGACATTTTCTTAAGGATTTTTTTATTTTATTTTTTCTATGTATGCGCACTGTGTGGCATGGAGCTGAGGTTTCAGTCTATGGTTGTAATTTAATAAGGGAAATGGTGAAGATCTTATCTTCCCAGAATAATTAATAAAATACTAATTTATCTCTTCAGTAGATGGAGCCTATAATAATAATCAAATTTGCTTCATTAAAGACATAATTTGCCATTTGATTTTTGAAACTTTCCACATGTGTACATAATCTAGCCTTGGAATTTGTCAGCTCTATCATAAACTGCTCCTTTTTTTATTAAGCTGTACGTAATTAAATTTTTAAGGATCTAATTAATATGAGTTGTCAATCTCGATGTAATAACGTATATTTAAAACGAAAACTTAATAGATTATATATAATAAAGGTACACAATCCATTATAATAATATATAATCGATTATTAATTATTATTATATAATTAATTTTTATTATTATTTAATTTTTTTGTAAGAAAATAAATATTTAAAGTAAAAATATAAAATGATAAATATTATATTTTATGGATTTCCATTCACACTGAAATTATATCCTTAAGATTATTTTTCTATTATATTTCTATCATACAGTATTAAACTATTTGTATAATTATATTTATGTTTTAATTATTTTATATGATTTTTTTGTGTATTAAATTATATGTTTAACGATGAAAGACCTCTTTCTTTTATCTTATTTAGATAAATCAAAACATTTGTTTGGAAAGATAGAACTAACTTATGAAATTAATCATTAGGCAACAACTTGAGGGATGAAAATAACTTGAATAATCTTTAGAGAATTTAGGATTTTAAATGAGAATTTTGTATCTAATGGATTGAAATATAGAGAAAACTAGTCATTAGAAAATATTGTATATTTTGGAGTGATGAATCTCTCTCTCTAAAAGTGGTAGATACTTTCCATCTTAAAGTTTTTGTATAAACATTCTGTTATATAATTCTCTCTTTTTCCTTTGGAATAAAGAAAATCCTATAAATTTTAGACATATAAAATAGATATTAAACAAATAAGAAATCCGACTTATTAGATAAAGAAAATTCATAATTTAGTTTAACTTGTAATAAATTTAGTTAAAATAAGTAGTTTATTTAAAAAATTTCACCAGTAACATTCTTCATGTCACACTTGATCATATTCCCTTTAAAATTTGAAGAAGAATTTTGATCCCATGAGTAAATATTGAAATTGGTCCATGAAAGATGAAGACAACGATTGATAGGATCTTTAATAAAATTTTCATATAAATATTTACCAACTCTAGGCCACCATCATTCTCACCAACAAATTCATTTGTTCTCGGGTGCAAAGAAGTTTTAAAAATGTTTGAGGATATATTTTTTAGGAGGTGCAGATAAGAGTTTCACGGCGCAAAAAGAAAGGGCTAGAAGGTAGTTTAGTTTGATCCTTAGAACAATTGGACACTTTATTTTACACCTTAGATGTAGTTCATTTTCTAAAGTACCCTTAAAAGAACCTCGCTTATCTTAGAATAAAAGGTGAGTAATCATCTATATTATATAGTTTTGGATTAGGTATAGATTATGAGAATAATATGATCGGAGTAATTTGATGATTTTGAATGGGAAGTGATAGAAGAAAGTATACGGGTGAAAGAGACTAAACTATTAAATTAATATATTCTATTTTTAGTATAATAAAAAAGTTACAATTTTAGTACAATAATTTTAGTTTGTCTGATCGTTAGTTTTTTCTTTTACGACAATTACAAAAACCAAACACATATTTAATTACTTTGAATTAATAAAATTTTTAAAAAATAACGAATTAAAAAAAATTATACGAAGAAAATAATTATTTTTGCTGTAATAAAAAGAAAATAGTGAAATATACGTTTTTTACCGAATGTAGCTAACCCT
>Ga0209700_109853_pt1 | contig 10557 bp, 11 predicted proteins | sample SiratroredBW_FD_187528 | JGI IMG/M metagenome (GOLD analysis project Ga0209700, IMG submission 187528) | Root nodule microbial communities of legume samples collected from California, USA - Siratro red BW (SPAdes) (version 2) | ecosystem: Host-associated > Plants > Roots > Nodule | place: USA...
AGGTTATTGAACAAATAAGTTTAATTAAGTTTGTTGTTTTAATTAACAGGTTCGTTGGAACCAAGTTATGGCTGGTAGAAGGTCTGATGGCAGACGGTCCAACGTTGATGTCAACGAATTAAAGGTAAATGTGTTATTTCTTAATTATAGTTTTTTTATTAAAAAATGTAAGTAGTTGACATAATTACTTTTGTTTTACCCTTTATCGCAGATTAGAGTTTTCCACAAAGTGGACAGTGATGTAATAGTTGAGGTGAACAAAAAGATGCATGATTTCCAAAGGGCAAAGTTGGAGAAAACTCCATTTAAATGGCTTGTTCGCATGGCAGAACCAATTAACTTTTCGTGTCCTTTGTTGAGGGAGTTGGTGAATCATTGGTCTCCAACTGAGCAAAGTTTTAGAATAAGGGAGTTTCTAGTTCCGCTGTCTGGTTTAGATGTCTGTATGGGTTTAGGCTTGGGGATAACTGGTGAAGAGGTTAGTTTTGATGATAATAACATAGGTTTGGTAACAAATTTGTTCAATGGTCAGGACATTACCGTACTTGGTATTTTAGAGAAATTGAATGATAGAAAAATAAATGTTAAAAAACATGTAGACTACTTTTGTAGACTTTACATATTGTTTGCTTTTGCTGTATTCTATTTTCCTAAAACTTCTAGGACTGTTTCTACATATCCGTTTAATTTGTTAGATAGTTTGGAGGACCTTAATGTATATAATTGGGGTGGGGCAGTCCTTTCTATGTTAATTAGTAGTTTAGATAGATGTTCTTACAGTTTTCATCAGCAAAGGAATGCTCACGGGCTATACCTGTGCGGATGTGTTGCAGTTTTGCAGGTTAGTGTAAAATATGGGTTTATGGTGGTTGGTAATGTCATTGCAGTTTAATTTTTGTTCATTGAAATTAAAGTTTGATGTAGTTTGTTTGTTTTCAATAGTTGTGGGTTGTTCAACACGTGGGGATGGGTACTCTGAGTTCATTCCCATGATTTTTGGAATGGCCTTCTATGTCAATGAGGTCTTCAAGAATTGAAAATGCTTTTTCATATAATGAGGTGTGTATGTATTCTGTTTTATTATTATTGTTGGCATCAAATGGTTACCTAACAAACTTCCATTGGACATTGTAGGTTGTTTTGGATTGGGTGGTGACAGATGAGGAGGCGGGTTTGGACATAGTGCGGGAAGCACTTCAGTGTGTACGTGGTGGAGGGTCAGCACAGAGTGAGGCTAGAAACATTCCATGCTCACACGACTGGGAGGGGATCATGGCACAACAAGTTGAATGCAGAGAAAAAATAAACATGAATTATGCGCGCATTGGTTCCATTGAGGAAGAAATACGTTTGTTGAGAGAGCAAATGATTAATTGCTCGAGGGAGGGACCCAATATGGGGGAGGCTGGACTCAGTACGGGGGAGCCTGAACCCTATATGTACGACGATGAACCTACTATGTACGACAATGAACCTATTATGGTTCAAGAGAAGCCTACCATGTGTCAGGACTTAGTACTATTTTCGAGGGGTCAGGAGGGATATAGTGTGGGTCATGAAGATTCTAACACGGGTCAAGAGGGACATAGTGTGGGTCATGAGAGAGGATCCGTGGTTGACGTGGGAACATCTTGTGAGAGTCCAATACCTACTCCGATTCATTTGTATGTTCACTATAGCGTACGATTTGCTGGTCTTGATTTTGGGGAGTTGTATAAGCTTCGGACAAACAAAGGTCGTGCGAAGGAGTCTGTTCTGGTAGTTTGATTGTTGTTTTTAATTTGTAATCTTTTAAGTACATTAGTATTATATTAAGGACATGTTAATGTGAATTTGTTGTTGTTTACGTAGGGTTGTAGTTGATTTTGGTAGACAAATGCTAACTAAGACCAACATTCGTTCACTTAAAGCAAGGGCCCAAGTCGACAACATGGTATATTTAATGTATGACAATTATTTTCATATGGTTTGTTGTAAATAATTAATTGTTCTACTTGTGTAGGTTATGTGGTTTGCATCAACCGTGATGACCATTGACCAATTTAATATACTTGGAAGTGTGAATAGATTATTATTTACTCCTTGGTTAGTGGTATGTGATATGGTTTTGGTTGTTTTCATATTTTATCTGTCAATATAGGTATATTTTTGCTAATAATATAGTTTTGGAGAATTTGTAGACCCACACCATTAATGAGATGACTATGGAGAGGTCTAAATGGAGAACATGGGATCGTCATGATTACAAATTATGTTTTCCTCATCATTCATTGGAGTTGGAACTCGTATTGTCTTGTGAATTTGTAAGTTTGTATCCCATTATGTTTACAACAACTTTACTTTAGTCAATCGTGTTGAAAATGTCTTCGTATTGTTTGGATTGTAGCATTTCTTTCCAGCACTCTTTAATGGCCACTGGTGGTGTTATGTGCTAAAGTGTGCAACTAGAGAGCTTTTTGTCATTGACTCCATCGGTGACCATGATGGAACCCGTGCTCAAATCGACAATGCAGTGGTAATTGTACAAGTTCTTTAGTTTTTATTGTATTCATACGTTGTTGAGTGAATTTCTTCTTTGTAGTCGAGTCGACTCCACCACTTATTGTATTTGCTGGAGGAAGGACGTCCAGTTCCTCACCTAACGGTCGTGAATGTGGATGTCCCTGCTCAACCAAATATGTGAGTATTCATGTGTGTTAAATATAGGATAGTATGTGTGTTTTAGTGTGGAGTAATTATTGAGAATGTGCATATTTGATTAAGGGTTGATTGTGATGAGATGTATGGAATGGTGGGATGGTGTGCCTCGGTTTAATAGGAAGACCATGCCTAAGTTCAAGACGGTTAGTTTATACTTTTTAAAGTTGACATGTGTTTTTTGTTTGGAGTTTGATTTTTAATAATTAAAATGAATGGAGTTAATGTTATTTGATATTTGTTTATTTTTTTTTTTGCAGAAAGAACTTCAAGCATGTCGACAAGATGTTGTTTGTACATGGGTCCTACACAATAACAATCTTCATCGACAAAATGTGTTGGAGGAATTGAAGCTTATATGAGCATGGGGTTGCTGACTAGTGGATTTATTAAGATCTTTGTGCATTGTATAAACATTTCTGAAGTTAATTTTGTAAATTGTAATTTGAACTTCGTAGAGGGTATTGAATGTTGAATGTTGTGTACAAATACTGTTTGCAGCATTTGTTAGTAAACAGTTCTATTAGTATTTACCTGTTTCCATATGACATGATTGGTGTCGTTGATGGACATATTTATATGACATATGTTGCGATGTGTGGTCAATAAGTACTGGGTAGTTAAACACTTAATTGTGTCTGGTTGAACACTTAGAATGTCCAGTGTTGGCAGTAGGTATTTGATGACTGTTCAATCTTGACTTATGGGTATGGTAGTGACTTTTATGATGAAGCAATGGCAGACCATTTAGTCTCAAAACATGTAAATTTTACAGTTGTGGAGATCAGGGATGCACTTAGATGGTTCCCTGAGTGTTTGGTCAGAAACTAATGCACAGTTAAACACTTAACTACATAAGGTTGAACACCTAGAATGTCCACTAGTGACGTTGAGTATTTCAATTCCAACTATTATTTGAGTTCCAACCATTACCTAGTTATGGCAGTGCTAGAGAGTTGTAGGAATTAGCCATGGCATAGCTTTGTTTAGTCGGATATTGTTAAACATGTAAATTTTACAGTTGTGGAGGTCAGAGGTGCACTTAGATGGTTCCCTGAGTGTGTGGTCAGAAACTAATGCCCAGTTAAACACTTAACTACACAAGGTTGAACACTTAGAATGTCCACTGGTAACCTTGAGTATTTCAGTTACAGCTATTATTTGAGTTCTAGCCATTACCTAGTTATGGCAGTGCTAGAGAGTTATAGAAATTAGCCATGGCATAGCTTTGTTAAGTCGCATATTGTTAAACATGTATATTTTACAGTTGTGGAGGTCAGGGGTGCACTTAGATGGTTCCCTGAGTGTGTGGTCAGAAACTAATGCGCAGTTAAACACTTAACTACAATGTTTACTATATTACCACCTATATCATGAAAATCTTTGCGCCATCATTACTAATAACGCATGAGTAACATTGTACTCATGTCCTGAGAATCTCAACTTGGTCACTTTTGATACAGTTAGAACATTCCTACTCATATCATATTGTCTATGTTATAATTTTGTTTGGTTTCTTGTTTGCTGGCTTCACCTTCGCTTAGTCACCGAAATATATTTTACCTAAGTCAACATTTTAAGATAACATGGATATTTAACCAAATGAACTAATGAACTTTTATTGAAGTCATCATATCATCCAATTGCTTGTTATGTATTGTGGTCAGAAACTAATGAACAGTTAAACACTTAAATGCGTAAGGTTAAACACTTACAATGTCCACTGCTGGCAGTGGGTATTTGAGTACTGTCCATTCCTTAGTTATAGTAGTGGTAAGGAGTTATAGGATTTAGCCATGACATACTATTGTTTAGTCGCACAATGTTAAACATGTCAAATGACCTTAGGGGAGGTCAGGGGTGCACTTAGATGGTTATGTTAGTGTGTGGTCAGAAGCTGATGGCAGTTAAACACTTAATGACATAAAGTTAAACACTTAAATTGTCTAGTGGTGGCAGTGGGTATTTGAGTACTTGTCCTACAATGTTTACCATGTCAAGTTGTCACGTGTGTGTTAATTGATTACCAGTGTCAGAATAAGTAATTGTTACTTAAATTTGTAGACATGAAATACAACTTCAATTCTGAACTGTTTTTTAAAGAAACCTAATTAATTTAAATATGTACCACTATATGAATAATTTAAAGTAATATTTATATCCCGTAATGTATTAAATTATCCCTTACTGGTTGATTACTAAGTGTTTAATCAATTCTTATACTGGGATTATGTCAACATAGGAGTTTTGACAACTAATGAAATTTATAACAGAAAACTTCGAAACACAGTAATTGTAGGAGTTTGTCATATACATAAAGCCAACAATATATGCATTTTTACACTACAACAATGTATTATATCAAAGCAAAAATTATGGCAAAATGCAGACAAGTACATAATGCTTCAACTCCAGCCATTTGTGTATAGTCAGTTCAGTTGTGACATATAACCGACTCCAGCCATAGTTGAGACCTGTATTGGTCAGAAAAAAGTTTTAGGTCATGTATGTCAATTGTAGATACAATATGGTCAATAATTAATGTGCAGTTAAACACTTATTTACAAAGGATTAAACACTTATAATGTTATTTATTGCAAATGGCTTCAAAAGTCTGTAGTGCTTATTAACTGTGACTAATATGTCTTGCTGGATAGAAAACTGAAGCACTAATTATAGAAGTTTCTTATATAATGATAAGGCAACAATATATTAATTGGAACAGTAGAAACACATTGTCTTACTGTTTGACAAAAAATCTGGGAAATGCACACCACTATAAGCAACTTCAACTCCCTACATTATGAGCATTTGTGTATACTGAGTTCAATAGTGATATAAAACCCACTCCAGCCATAGGTGACACCTGTATTGGTCAGAATCAAAATATACAGGTCACGTTTCTGAATTGTGGATAAATTATGCTAAATTAAAACACACCAAATAATGGCATATGAAAGGTAATCTAACTGGTTGAGTGGGATTGTAACTGGACATTGCTATGTTGAATTGGTTTTGGTTACCAACATTCACATCTGGGGAGGTAACGTCTACAGGTGTTGTCTCCACCGTTGTAGGATGTGCTTTCTTCTTTCGTTTTCCAATGACCTCACACCTTGAATTTAATCTTGAAGAGTTTGGCCTGCCCTTTCGATTAACAACATTAGGACTACGGATTGAGGTTGGCACACCAACAATGTTAGGCAGGGGTGAGCTGGGGCTTGGGACCTCTTGAGGTCTAAATTTATCCCTGGATATGTGGTTTTGACTTGAAGTCTTATCCTTCACTGTCTCTGTACAGGCAAAAGCATTCATATGTTGATGTAGCAACTCAATTCTCTTCTCAGACTCACAAGTATATTCTGCTATTTCATAAAACCTTTTACATAGTGCATCATAACGCTCAATATGTGGTTCTTTCTCTTTTGAACCATAAGATGCTCTAATGTAGATGTATTTCTTGCGCACATTTTTGCTCCACCTACACAGTAAATACTTTTCTGGAGCTTTAGTGACCCTTTCCTGTGCAAAGACCAATAGGGAGTGACGACATACAATTCCCCGAAACTCAAATAACATACAACTGCAGTTTATGTTAAAGTTTGCTCGATTGAAGCCCACAATGTAATTTTTGTGTTGAGGCTTTCGGTTGTGAATTGCCTCCTTCACCACATCATACCTACATGCTTCGCCTTCCACAAATACTTTGTCAACAACACAATTCATTTCCCCCCTGAATTCCAGCTGGATTTCTTGGAATTTAGCATGTGTGTATTCATTTTGGAATTGCCTTTCAAGGAGAGATTGAGATCCGCAAGGAATAACTGTACTTGTGGACCCGAAGTCAGCTTCATACTCTTTTTCTGCCTTGTGTTGCAATGCATTTCGTACTGATGAACAAACTGCTGAAGTGTGGTCATGGAATTTATATAACCATAAAAAAATGCATTCATTCTTTCACTCCTTTGTGTAGTGGACATTCCGGTCCAAAAATGTTGCTTCAGAAAATAAGGAACCCACCGATGTCGTTCATCGTATAGGTTTCTCAACCAGTCATGATCAACCAGATCATATTTGGTTATGAAGCTATCCCATTCGCTCTCAAATTCAGCAACAGTAGATGACTCATATACGACATTCTTCATCATGTGTTTTATGTCTTTGTATTGTCCGAAGCGTTGAAGCTTTTCCGGTATCTTTTTCCTGATGTGCCACAAGTACCACCTATGCCTTGCATTCGGGAATACACATTCAATTGCATTTTGCATCACTTTGCATTGATCAGTTACAATGCCTTCTGGTGGTTTATTGGACATACATCTAAGCCAGGATTGAAACAACCACACAAAGGAACTTGTGTCTTCAGATGACAACAACCCACACCCTAACAAAATTGACTGGCCGTGATGATTAACACCTACAAATGGTGCAAATGGCATGTCATATTTATTGGTAAGATAGGTGGTATCAAAAGAAATGACATCTCCAAAATATTTACATGCAGGTCTTGTTCGTGCATCTGCCCAAAACACATGGCGGATTCGACTATCTTCATCGATGTCAATCTCAAAATAGAAATCTTTGTTCAATTCAGACATCCGTGAAAAATGGGTTAGCAATGCTTTAGCATCACCCTGTTTACCAAGTGCCCTATGCTGTTGATCAACATAGTTACGAACATCTCTCTCAATAAATTCCATATTGTCATATCCACCAGCAGATGCAACTAGTGACCTATAACTCTTGTTCACCCGCACAACGGCTTCATCATTCATATCAAGTGTCTTCTTTACTTGAAGATTGATTCTCCTATTGTCACGAAACATCCTGGATTTGGTTGGGCTTAACTCATGAGAGTGGTGGTGGTTAACCGACATAATAACCCATTAGCCATCTTTCTTCCCAACTGTAATGTGGGCACCACATTGAACTGACTGAATGGGTTTTGTAGCCACCTCTGTGGGAATGGAGGAAACATATGACCCTTCTCTTGCACAAACTAACATTATGTACCTCAGTTCATTGTCAAATCCCTTTTTTGACGTCCTTATCCTTATTCCAAAACCCTTTTCAATGTCGTACTTGCAGTAAAATGCTTTTGCATCATCAGCAGTACTAAAACACATTCCAACAGCAGGTTCAACTACTGTATCATGATTTGAAAGGTTATTATGAACTCTATTTGAGTCCTGCTCATAATGATCTCCAGCAATGTTTGAAAGTGGATAAAACTCATCATGACTTGGTGGAACGGCTAAAATAGAAAAGTCCATTGCCTGAAAAAATATATATATCATTTTCAAAATGAACAACCAGCAAATTTGAAAACTACATTCAATAGGGTAAATGAAATGTCAAACTGTGCAACAATTTTAGTTAATTAAAATAAAACCATTTATTAACTTCATTGCAACTGTTTCATTATTAAAGGCATCTATTAACACATTTATACAATCACCAACGACATTGTAACGTTCATAGTACCAGTAAAAGTGCAATAAATACACACTAACCTGTCGTCTCCTTGGCTACTTGAGATGAATGTTGGTGGTTGTAGGTTGAAGTTTGACTTTGAGTGCGACCTTCATATTGAATGAAGTTGAGGGTGGTTGGTCTGGGTTTGGTGTCAATTACAAGAACATCTAATGCAAGAACTGAACCACTTCCTGTGAAATGAAATGTCGGGAAGGGAAACAGCTCACACAACGGCTATTTGCTTGAGGTGTGTCATCTGACAATACATCACATTGGGAAATAATGGCGGGAAGCTAAACCAACCCTCTGTTATGATTGGTTTTATAGCTACTGCATGTCTAGTGTAAGGATTCCAATGCACAATAAAGGTGATGGTGAATAGTGTTGAACGATCAATTAAAAAGTGAAGGTCATTTTGGTCAATTAACTTCATTACATTAAATGTGGGGGCTACTGTAGAGGCACAGTGTTAGAAAAAAAAAGCATTCTTTGCACTCTACCTCACGTAAAGCATTAAATGTGTACAGGTGGGAGCCAATTTCACACATAATTAAAGTTGGAGATTGCGTAAACCAAAAAGGGTCATCCATGTCCCTTACACGCTAAACCTTAGCCCATTCAGTAACCCTAAACCCATTCACTGTGAACGAGTTCTTGCTTTGCTATCACACACAACGATATATACAATGGAAAATTTTGAGGAGCTTGATATAGATACGAGTGATCGTGAAAGCTTTACCAAACGTTGTAACTCTAACACACCGCTCATTCCAGGACCCGCGGGAAATGTGCAAGCAGTTTTGCTCAATCGAAGTTCAGATGATGCACTCAACGCATAACAATTTCTCAAGGAATTAGGCGACGAAAGTCACCATAGAGACTTTGGGACCAACGCTTGGGAATGGGCAGAAAAGTTCATCCAATTTCATGGTAATTTCTTTACCTACAACAGTACAACCAGATGTGGGCCTCATTTGGGTTCCTTTTCTTGTTAGGGTTGCTGGATGGGGAAAACACAACCCAAGTGACACCATTGACATGAAAATCACAGTGAATGTTAACATTTCATATCACATACAATACTTGTTGTATTTAGCACCAATAGTAACAAATTTATTTCTTGTGTACCGTACAGGATCCCACTGCAAGTGTTGAAGCCAGTGTTCATCGCAAGGTCTTACAACATCCTGAATTCGGAAGTCAAATAGCTGTTGGATCTGTATTGCTTTTTAAAAAATGTACCTATATTTCAAAGTGATTGATTTTGTTCATGTATTTTTGTTACCTGGTTATTGAGGAGCTTTTTTGTGTATTCATAGGTCAAAGTTTTCAGCCCCAACAGAAGGGTTTTTTATCTGAATATAACAGTCAATAATATTGTCAAGGTACAATTTTGAAATAATAAACATATTCATGTCATAGTTTGCATAACTTATGCTCAAGATGTTATGTCTGATATACAACCAAGAATATCTTGTAGGTGTTTAAATCTGACATTGGCCCTCCAACTGACGAACTACTGAGAGCTTCACTCCCCGTCCTTCGGGTGACACCAGTCGTAGGTATATTGACCAATGTGAACTCATTGATGGTGTGATGTAGTAGCAAAGATGAATACCTTAATCTTTCACATTCATTTCACTTGTGTATTGCTTTCTTCCTTCCAGATCCAAACAATTCAGAATTGGTGGACAACATTGAAAATGTAACCAATGCAAGTTGACATCCCTGAACCATCATCCAGTCATTTTGATTGTAATTTGAGAGTACTTTATTTTATAGTTATTTGGTCATTGGATTTGTGAAGCCTGAACTTCGATAGGGATGAATGTTACTACAATTTCATCATTGTATCTGTAAACCATTAACTTTGGTAATCATTATTGTAATTTCAAAGTACTTCATTTTACATGTAATTTTGTCATTGGATTTGTAAATCCTAAACCTACCACTATCATAACTGAGTAATGGCTGGTACTCTAATACGCACTGCCACCGCTGGACAATCTAAGTGTTCAACCTTATGTAGTTAAGTGTTTAACTGTGCATCAGTTTCTGACCACACACTCAGGGAACCATCCAAGTGTGCCCCTGACCTCACACCCATATGTACAATTCACATCTTGAACATTGTGCGACTAAATAAGGGTATGCTATGGCCAAATCCTATAACTCCTTATCAGTGTCATAACTAAGTAATTTAATGTACTCAAATACGCACTGCCATTACTGGACAATCTAAGTGTTTAACCTTATGTGGTTAATTGTTTAACTGCGCATCAGTTTCTTACCACACACTCAAGGAACCATCCAAGTGCACCCTTGACCTCACAGCCATATGTAAAATTCACATCTCTAACATTGTGCGACTAAATAAGGGTATCT
>Ga0209700_109855_pt1 | contig 10552 bp, 6 predicted proteins | sample SiratroredBW_FD_187528 | JGI IMG/M metagenome (GOLD analysis project Ga0209700, IMG submission 187528) | Root nodule microbial communities of legume samples collected from California, USA - Siratro red BW (SPAdes) (version 2) | ecosystem: Host-associated > Plants > Roots > Nodule | place: USA...
GCAGGAAATGAAAAAGGTTACCTAGTTGGAATGTCAGTTTGTTATCCAAAACCTGGTTCTATCAAGATTAAAGATGGTGAAATTCTAACATTGGAGTCAAGATATGAAAACAAGTTTCGTACTGGAGCTATGGGACATTTCTACATTTACTTGGCAGAACAAATACCAAACTAAGATTTGAGCATTTGATGTGAAACTATTTATCCTTTTATAAGGACTTATCTAATTTGTGTATAATTGTAATCAGTAAACATTGGTCCTAGATTATCATTGTATTGATGTTGTTTACTTTTCACCAACTACTTGGTTTATCATTGTAAACATCTACGATATTATTTCATTGAAAACCATGACGAATTGCTATTCTCGGAACAAAAGATATACGAATGTAGTAAGACTTTTTCATGATATGATCAAGAAAGGAATGATTCCTAATGAAGTGACCATGAGCACTACCATCCCAGTCTGTGCTCATTTGAGAGCCCTTGACTTACGAAAGGAGGTACACCTTTATCTGATGCTACTTGAATTTGATCTAAATGTGTACATTGGATCCTCCTGACAGAATTCACATTGTAGTATAAGTCAAATAGTGAGTCATTCATTTATTCAGAATATTCCTTCTACATGTGTAGTCATCGGTTTCCCACCTCTGTCTCCTCCTTAGTTGATCAATAGTTTCATCTTCAAATTCATTTAACCTTGGTGTGTTAATAACGTACACCAAATGAAGCGAAGTCAATAGAAATTGAACTCGTTTCTGCCATCTCAAGAAGTGTCTCCCAATAAAATGATCCAATTTGCAATGTTAGCAGCTATGTCCACGATTAAAGCCATCACACAAAATATTTCTTTAGATAGTTAATCCAATAGGATAATGATGACTTTAAAGCATATAACATATGTCACTTTCTTAAAGAAATATTTGTCATCTACAATACACGAGTCAGAAAAAATTATTCAGAATACAATGAAGTTCCTGTTTGCACTTACAGAAATGAAAACAGTCACACAAATTTTTCTGATTATTCTTTTGTTGAGTTGTTCGTATATTAAAATGATTGAATTTTTTTAAGTAAAATTTCACATAAAAATTATAATTATATAAATATTAAATAAAATATGCAACAAAAATTGCAAAAGTATTAATAATTATAAAAAAGAATAACACATGGTTGAAATTTAATAACAATTATAAAGTATATTATTGGTAAATATTAAAAAAAAATTCTTAAAAATAGAAGTGAACTAGTCCTATTAAATGAGTAAAAAAATCGAGATAAAAAGATTAGAAAATTATGTAAAAGTTTTCAAATTAAAAAAAAATGTAAAGAATAAAATAAAACAATAAAAATAATAAGTATTTTTAGTTAAATATTACTCGTAGCTATATTTGTCCGTTATTATGTATCACGACTCTAAGTATGGCTCTTCCATTTGCGTAAATGGAAAGTTATTCACTTAAAAAGTCAACAAAAAAATTGAAGTAACCAATCCAAAATATACTACAAAAGATGGAAAATGTTTACTTCATTTAATATTATGATGGCTCGGCGAAATCAACGGAAAAAGAGCAAATAATACAAACAACTTCTACTTAGCCAAAAATTAAATATAAATTTAAATTATGTCACATAAAAAAAATATTAAACAACAATGAAATTATATATCTTAATAAATTATAATTGAAGATATCCAGCTACTATTTTTTATTTTAGATTTAATTAAATCTTTTACTACTTACTCATTATTTGTATTTGCGTTAAATTTAAAATGGAGGATAATTACTTGCTTACCAAATGACTTTTATATACTTTTAAAATACATTATCACGTATTTCGTTGAAGAATTTTAAAATTCTAAAAATTTAAAAACACTTTTATTTAAATTCCGTACATGCTCAAAATTTAAATTCTTAAATTTCAAATAAGATAATTTAATTTCTACTACAGTATATATATATATATATATATATATATATATATATATATATATATCAATTACACCGTTAGTAACTAAATTAAACAGTAAATTTTGTCAATCCAACATTAAGTTGAAATGACATTGCATCAATTGTTCATGTATTTGGTAGTAACAGGGTTATTTCTTTTAAGGATTATATCTTTTTTGGGAGACAATTATACTTGAGAAAAACTACTACGGGTGACATCAAATATTTATATAGTTACCTATTGAAAACTCAATTTTTTAAACTACTAATTTAAATTGAAATAACTTTACAGTAATTAATTCACACATTCAGTGTGAATCACTTGTTAAATGAACTCAGAATTATTAGATATACGAGAAAAAAACTATATATTTTCTTAAAAAAATAGCCAACCTCTAAAATAGAGAAAGTTTAACCAAGAAGAAGATGTACATATATATGCAGATGAGTGTAGAATGGAAGACAATTGCTTCCTTCACCTCTTTAATTTGAACCTACACCCCATTAATTTGAACTGCAACTCCAAAAATTTTAAAATATTATTTTATTCTTTTTAAAAGTGATTTTCAAGTTATCTATATTCTGAAATTTTTTTCAAAACACAACTCTTCAGAATTTATAAAATACATTTTGGAACATATTGAATAAAATAAAATTTTCCGAATACATCAAAAACATTTCGGAACAAGTTTTGTGAAAAAAAAATTCTGATTTTTTTTAAATATATAATATCTTCTAAAATATGTTTTTTAAATAAGTTTTTCAAAACAAACTTTTTCAAATGAGATTTCTTTTTGCAATGTTTTTCTTCTCTTCTACTGTGGTAACGGTGCAATGACGACAAGGGTGGTAAGGTGTTCTGAGCGAGAAGTAGGGGATCAATTTTAAAAATACAACTAGAAGTAATTGCCGAAAATGAAATATAAACTATTTTTAGAGATTTTACAACATAAAAGCAAGTCCAAGTTTAAGCTCACGAGGCCCAAAATTGTCTTGTAAATCATTCACAAAAGTAAATTCACATTTAATGTTAAAATTTAATTGTTTAATGGATCTCACAAAAAACATTTTATGGTTTCTCAAATTCAAATTTATATATAACGAGGGATTTATTACTTATTGATATATCATGAATAAACCACTGGATTATTGTCCTACAATTTAGTTGCAAATTAGCAAAAATATTATGTAACCAATCTTTCGCAATTACTTAATTATTAGTTAATATATTTTTATTATAACTTTCGTACCGTATATTGTGAGTTTTTTATAAGTAGGGTTTCTCATATAGTATTGTACTCCCCAATACCTGAAAAATAGGAAGAAAATAATACCCAACTATGGATATAGTATTTATAATATTATATTACCCAATGGGTAACCATATGAAGATTCAAATAACAAATAAATCCATAACTCCTTTTTGTTATCAAGCTTAGCAACCCATAACATAATAACCACCTATCACACGTTCAAACGTTATAAACACATCCTCATGTCAGAAAGTATCACTCAATCTCATTTTACTCTTTTATTACTCATTAATAATATCTCTATGCTCTTACTAACTTGAGCGTTAGAGAGTCTTTGTAGGTAGATCTCCACTCGGTGCCTCATCATCAGAGCTTAGCAGCCATTATTGGAAAGGATCCAGCTTGGTCAAGGCCCTGACTCCCAACTATAGTCCACCTCGGAAGGTTCTAATCCAATTCCGGTAAGAACATGTGGCGCCCACCGTGGGGCCTAGGCAAAACTTTTCCCAGACCGAGCTCTCTAGAGGCCAAGCTCCCCATGCCGAGCTTTATGGCCAAGCTCCAGTAAGCTGAATCTACGAAGTCAAGCTCATGGTCGACCTCTAGAAGGCCGAGCACCCCATGTTGAGCTCTATAGCCAAGCTCTAATAAGTTGAATCCTCGAAGTCGAGGTCGTGGTCGACCTCCAAAAGGTCGAGGTCGACCTCCAAAAGGTCGAGGTCGTGGTCAACCTCCAAAAGGTCGAGCTCCCCATGATGAGCTCTATAGCCAAGCTCCAGTAAGCTGAATCCACGAACCCGAGCTCATGGCTGACTTCCAGAAGGCCAACCTCTGCATGTCGAGCTCTACGGCCAAGCTCCAATAAGCTGAATCCCAGAAGCTGAAATATCAAGACCGATATCCAGAAGGCCAACCTCCATAATCGAGTTTTTGCTCCCCAGGACGACCTCCATGGCCGACCTCACGAGACGACTCCATGTTCGAACTACAATAGGGTGAATCTAGCTAAGTTCAAAAAGGCTGAGTTCCTGAACAAGCTCCAAAAGGAAGATCTTCGAAGCCGAGGTCCTTTGGCTGAGCTCTAAACTACGATATCGTAGTGTATGAAGTAGCCACATCCAACACTAGAGATCAAGCGAATAGTATGAGGTTAAATACAAGGGAAATTTCTTTCTTCTCAGGGGCCTAAGAGTACCAGATCTTGTGTTTGATTTGACACGGCTACCGTTGCTAATCCCACGGATCAAGCAACTGATTTGCTGCAGAAGCTATTGTTAGAAACTCAGCCTAAAGCCTTGGGGATGCCAGAACCACCAAATTCATGCACCCAACAATCACTACCGCTACCATCTACCTTTTCTCTCCAATTTTCTTCTGTGCATTTACACCTTCACAACACACCACAATGGCCACCAATGCACTCGTAGAGACGTCACTCTCCGTACACAGTGGCATCCCTCACCCTGACGTCACTAGTAAAATCCTCGCTAAAGTCATTAAGTAATGTAAGAAACTGGTCGACGCTGCCAATGCCCTCTTCAAACCCCTCACTCTTAACAAGGAAATGGTCGACCCCAACATTTTGCTTCATTATGCCAATATGCGGCTTTTTTCCCATTCTGGTGTACTTTTTAACATTAATCCAAAATGGATAAAAAAAAATTATTTACCAAAATGGGCAAATTCTGCCAGCTAGATAGGATTTTAAATTAATGAATTCTTCCACCTACGAATGATTTCAGGCTGGTCAAATATAAGTAACATGCTGGCGATTTCAATTACAAACATTAATTAAAATCGTTTCTTCTCTACAATCATCTTTTAATTATTTGATACTATGTTTGTTACGTTTAACAATTAAATATAATAATAATAATTACATAATAATAATTAACAAAACTGTAACAAAATATTAAGGCATATAAATTTATTTTAAATTAAAACAAAATAATATAATGATAATAATAATAATAATAAGTAATTTTAGTTAAATTCATATGAATGTAATTTAAATAATAATAATTTTAATTAAATTTATACAAATTTAATTTAAATGTAATAATAATTATTGAAACAATAATTATAATTAAATTTGTACAAATTAAATTAAAATAATAATAATATTTAGGGATAATAATGATAATAATAATATTCATGATTATTTTTTAAGAAATAATAATAATAATTTCTTTCAATAAATGGATCAAGTTGCAATTGTAGGCCACTATCATTAACGTTTTAAGTTATCAGGAAAATGAAATGAACAGACACTCCATCGTTATATTATCAGCTATTTATCACATTATAATAAACCAACTTCCTTAAATTATTATATTTTCACATCAAGAAGAGGAAGTGAACAGGCACTCTAACCATTACAGTATCAACTATTTATCACATCATAATAGGTGCAGTGCAGTTGTCATTCACCATTTGCTAATGGCTTCATGGGGTGTTGGAGAAAATTCAACATTTCGTGACGATGAGCCTATCATCCAAGATATAGTTCATGATTTTAGTGAAGATGATGAGCACGACGACAATTTTATTCCGACATTATTGACACATCCTAATCAATCCTTAAGTAAAGTTGCTCAAACTATTCAGTTTGAATTGTGTGAAAAGATGTGTTTTCACACAAAATAGGCCACTTTATTCACTATAAAAGAATATCACATTGGCCAGGGCTACAAATTTGTGGTCCTGGAGTCCAAGACAGATAAATATGTCGCGAGATGCATAAATTATGGAAAGGGATGTCAATAGCGATTACGAGCTTTTTTCAGTGAAATTCATTCAATAGTGGGAAATAAAAAAATTTGAAGCCTCTCACATGTGCTTAACTACTGTTCTATCTCAGGACCACATGAATTTTAACTCAACACAAATTGCTTCAATTGTGGCCAATTCAGTGAAGACAAATCCATCAATTCTTGTTAAAACTCTGATTGCTGAAATCCAAAATCGTTACGGCTACACTGTGTCATACAAGAATTATTATTATTATTATTATTATTATTATTATTATTATTATATTATTTCATAGAAAATAATCATTATATTATTTCTCAACAAGCCTGTTGCTTTATATCCCACAAGTTATTGGAGGAGAAAAACTCACCACAATGGGCGCTCATGGTCAATTGTTGTCTAAAAAATATAAAGGAGGAATGTTTTGTTGTCAAGATAACTTACAATGCAAATTAAGAAATGGCTTCCATGGGACAACGAGAAAGCTTTCCCTAAGATACAAAATAAGATGGGTTGATTGGGATGAACGCCAAGTCCCTCTTAAGTTCTATATACTTGATTCAACTGATCGTGTAATATCAAATGGTTCTACAACAATTCATGATTGTCAGGTAGATTATTTATTTAATATATACCATACTTTACAAATGATAAGTAAACTTTTGAAACTGACTTATATTCCAAAAAAATATATTTAGCTATTAATTACTTTTTTTTTCATGGATAAGTGATCAACACAAATTTCTCAATGTGGTTGTAGGTAGAATATACTATTCCAAAAATTCATGACAGTGACTCCCCTCATGTTAAGAAAGCAAATATCCCAATGACAAAAGGTGGTTATCTTATATATGGAATTGCTCATATGCACACCGGCGTTGTCAATTCCACTCTATATGGACAGGTAATATTTGATATTTGTTAGTCTTTCTACATAATCCATATCGTGTAGATCAATTTACGCTAAATTTTATGAGATCCATATATTTGTTAGTAATAAATTTTGTTGGTAAATTCTATAACTTTGTAAGAAACTAATTATTCTAATGCATCTTCTCTATTTTTATGGTTTTGCCAAACGTAGGATGGAAGGGTTTTATGCACTTCAAATCCAAAATATGGAACAGGAAAAGAAGCAGGAAATGAAAAAGGTTACCTAGTTGGAATGTCAGTTTGTTATCCAAAACCTGGTTCTATCAAGATTAAAGATGGTGAAATTCTAACATTGGAGTCAAGATATGAAAACAAGTTTCGTACTGGAGCTATGGGACATTTCTACATTTACTTGGCAGAACAAATACCAAACTAAGATTTGAGCATTTGATGTGAAACTATTTATCCTTTTATAAGGACTTATCTAATTTGTGTATAATTGTAATCAGTAAACATTGGTCCTAGATTATCATTGTATTGATGTTGTTTACTTTTCACCAACTACTTGGTTTATCATTGTAAACATCTACGATATTATTTCATTGAAAACCATGACGAATTGCTATTCTCGGAACAAAAGATATACGAATGTAGTAAGACTTTTTCATGATATGATCAAGAAAGGAATGATTCCTAATGAAGTGACCATGAGCACTACCATCCCAGTCTGTGCTCATTTGAGAGCCCTTGACTTACGAAAGGAGGTACACCTTTATCTGATGCTACTTGAATTTGATCTAAATGTGTACATTGGATCCTCCTGACAGAATTCACATTGTAGTATAAGTCAAATAGTGAGTCATTCATTTATTCAGAATATTCCTTCTACATGTGTAGTCATCGGTTTCCCACCTCTGTCTCCTCCTTAGTTGATCAATAGTTTCATCTTCAAATTCATTTAACCTTGGTGTGTTAATAACGTACACCAAATGAAGCGAAGTCAATAGAAATTGAACTCGTTTCTGCCATCTCAAGAAGTGTCTCCCAATAAAATGATCCAATTTGCAATGTTAGCAGCTATGTCCACGATTAAAGCCATCACACAAAATATTTCTTTAGATAGTTAATCCAATAGGATAATGATGACTTCAAAGCATATAACATATGTCACTTTCTTAAAGAAATATTTGCCTTCTACAATACACGAGTCAGAAAAATTATTCAGAATACAATGAAGTTCCTGTTTGTACTTACAGAAATGAAAACAGTCACACAAGTTTTTCTGATTATTCTTTTGTTGAGTTGTTCGTATGTTAAAATGATTGAATTTTTTTTATGTAAAATTTCACATAAAAATTATAATTATATAAATATTAAATAAAATATGTAACAAGAATTGCAGAAGTATTAATAATTATAAAAAAGAATAACACATGGTTGAAATTTAATAACAATTATAAAGTATATTATTGGTAAATATTAAGAAAAAAAATTCTTAAAAATAGAAGTGAACTATTCATATTAAATGAGTAAAAAAAAATTGAGATAAAAAGATTAGAAAATTATGTAAAAGTTTTCAAATTAAAAAAAATGTAATGAATAAAATAAAGCAATAAAAATAATAAGTATTTTTAGTTAAATATTACTCGTAGCTATATTTGTCCGTTATTATGTATCACGACTCTAAGTATGGCTCTTCCATTTGCGTAAATGGAAAGTTATTCACTTAAAAAAATTGAAGTAACCAATCCAAAATAAACTACAAAAGAAGGAAAATGTTTACTTCATTTAATATTATGATGGCTCGGCGAAATCAAGGGAAAGAGAGCAGAATAATACAAACAACTTCTACTTAGTCAAAAATTAAATATAAATTTAAATTTTGTCACATAAAAAAATATTAAACAACAATGAAATTATATATGTTAATAAATTATAATTGAAGATATCCAGCTACTATTTTTTATTTTAGATTTAATTAAATTTTTTACTACTTACTCATTATTATTTCATAAATTTTGTTATTGATCAACTTTTTGACAGGATACTTACATCATTGTTTAATCTAGAAAGCATTATAGTACTAATATTGAAATTAGTATGTCATGACATAATTTATGTTCAGTTTTTTTTAATAAATTGAATTATAAAGTGAATAAATAATTTGTATTTGCGTTAAATTTAAAATGGAGGATAATTACTTGTTTACCAAATGACTTTTATATACTTTTAAAATACATTATCACGTATTTCGTTGAAGAATTTTAAAATTCTAAAAATTTAAAAACACTTTTATTTAAATTCCCTACATGCTCAAAACTTAAATTCTTAAATTTCAAATAAGATAATTTAATTTCTAATATATATATATATATATATATATCAATTACACTGTTAGTAACTAAATTAAACAGTAAATTTAATCAATCCAACATTAAGTTGAAATGACATTGCATCAATTGTTCATGTATTTGGTAGTAACAGGGTTATTTTTTTTAAGGATTATATCTTTTCTTGGAAGATAATTATACTTGAGAAAAACTATTACGGGTGACATCAAATATTTATATAGTTATTTATTGAAAACTCGAAATTTTAAACTACTAATTTAAATTGAAATAATTTTACAGTAATTAATTCACACATTCAGTGAATCACTTGTTAAATGAACTCAGAATTATTATATATACGAGAAAAAAAACTATATATTTTCTTGTGGAATAGACTTTTTATATTAAAATAATAAAAAAGTAGCCAACCCCTAAAATAGAGAAAGTTTAACCAAGGAGAAGATATACATATATATGCAAATGAGTGTAGAATGAAAGACAATTGCTTCCTTCACCTCTTTAATTTGAACCTACACCTCATTAATTTGAACTGCAACTCCAAAATTTTTAAAATATTATTCTATTCTTTTTAAAAGTGATTTTCAAGTTATCTATTCTGAAAATTTTTTCAAAACACAACTCTTCAGAATTTATAAAATACATTTTGGAACATATTGAATAAAATAAGATTTTTAAAATAAAATTTTCCGAATACATCAAAAACATTTCGGAACATGTTTTGTAAAAATAAAATTCTGATTTTTTTTAAATAAATAATATCTTCTAAAATATGTTTTTTAAATAAGTTTTTCAAAACAAACTTTTTAAGATGAGATTTCTTTTTGCAATGTTTTTCTTCTCTTCTACTGTGGTAATGGTGCAATGACGACAAGGGTGGTAGGGTGTTCTGAGCGAGAAGTAGGGGAGCAATTTTAAAAATACAACAAAAAGTAATTGTCGAAAATGAAATATAAACTATTGTTAGAGATTTTACAACATAAAAGCAAGTCCAAGTTTAAGCTCAGGAGGCCCAAAATGTTAAGAAAATACATGATGCTCTCTCACACACAAATTTGAGTATGAAATCAGATTGTCTTGTAAATCATTCACAAAAGTAAATTCACATTTAATGTTAAAATTTAATTGTTTAATGGATCTCACAAAAAACTTTTTATGGTTTCTCAAATTCAAATTTATATATAACGAGGGATTTATTACTCATTGATATATCGTGAATAAACCACTGGATTATTGTCCTACAATTTAGTTGTAAATTAGCAAAAATATTATGTAACCAATCTTTCGCAATTACTTAATTATTAGTTAATATATTTTTATTATAACTTTCGTACCGTATATTGTGAGTTTTTTATAAGTAGGGTTTCTCATATAGT
>Ga0209700_109856_pt1 | contig 10551 bp, 2 predicted proteins | sample SiratroredBW_FD_187528 | JGI IMG/M metagenome (GOLD analysis project Ga0209700, IMG submission 187528) | Root nodule microbial communities of legume samples collected from California, USA - Siratro red BW (SPAdes) (version 2) | ecosystem: Host-associated > Plants > Roots > Nodule | place: USA...
TTTTTTGAAAAAAAAAAAAAAGAGTAAGAATATTTATATAAATTATAAGTCTACAAGGTAGTAGTAAACCAGGAAAAGAGAGTAAAAAACTGTGGTTAATAACACCAAAAAACAAACAAAGAAACACACACTGTGATTAACTAATTGCAACTCTAAAAATTCATCGTCAAAGTATAAAATTTCCAAGTTTTGGAATCAGAAACTTTGCCTTTGGTATTAGAACTCCTTCACACAGACACAAACGAACAAAACAGTGGTAATTGGTCAAACTTTGACCCTATCCATGAATATACTAAATTTTATTTTTATTTTATTATATTCCACACACACACAGAACTACAAGTTATTATGTTATATTGACTGTTTACTAATAATTATTTTTACTAGCAAAAGAAAATGACCACTCGTGGCATAGCATTAATGCTAAGCCATCATCCAATTTGGCAACTTGGTAAGAAAAGGAATCAAATTCCAATGGAAAATATTGATAATTATCCATTTGATTATGGCCATATACCTAGCACCATTATCGACCCATCCAAAAAAAATGCACACACGCACAAAAAAGATACATATGAGAAATTGACAAGAACAAGAAACAAAAACAGGTGATATTGTTCAAACTTTTCAACAATCTTCATGATGCATCACATCCAAAAACCAAATCAAACGTGACATAAAAAGCTAAATTCACAACTTCAAAATAGCACAATGCCCAATTATGCCATAAAGTAGTTTCTAGTTTCTCACATGAGTTGCCACAAGATTGACCCCAACAAAGCAATCCAACGGTCAGGACGAGCCTTAGCAAAATCTTTGGTCACGATGATGTGTACTCTGTCAACGACATGGTCCAATTTAGTCATCTTCAAACCAATCCCATAAAGATAGAGATTTCCCCACCAAACTTCCCCTTCTCTTCTCCCTTACGTTTCAATCTTGAATTCCCTTTGAGTTCATTCACACTTACAAATATATATATCTATATATAGATATAGATACACTTCTGTTATATGGTCCATGTGAAGTGTTTCTGGTGTTGTAGATTGTGGATTGTCACATACAGAGGAACAGAGTTAGAAGGATAGCTAAAAACTTTTTCATACAAGTTTTTTTCCTTGAGTGATAGAGAGCATGGAGAACAAAAAGATGAACAAAGATGAAAGGTTTGCACAAAAGGGTGTTCCAGTTCACAGCCAGGTTAGGAAGATCAAGCAGGAGTCAGAGGAAATTGTTGATGGGTCCCCTGGCAAGCCAGAGATCAGACATGTTCTTCGCGATATTAACCGGCAGATTTCCCGGTCGCCGTTGGGAATTTCCGGCCAACCCATTTCAGTTGGTGATTCATAGGGTGAGAATATGGAGCAGGGTTTTGGATTAGTGTGTTGTGTTGGAGTACACAGGTTGAAGAGGGAGGTTTTGCTTGCCTCCCCTGTTCCTGTTCTGTTTTCCTCTGCTTTTTTGTCAGAGAATATTTAGGCATTTAGCTATATTCTCCATTTTATTTTCTCATTTTGTGTAAATAGTAATAATAATATTATTATTATTATTGGATATATCGTATGTACATAGAGGTTTTTTTTTTTTTAATTTATGTATTTAGCTTTCAGGTTTCTTTTGTGTGATTCATTTAACTAATCTCACTTCATAGGTAGGATAAGAGGTTTTGTTGATGGTTTGTGTTCTCTCAAGTTGATTTTGGTGGGGCTTGAAGAATTGGTCTTTGAAGGTTTCTCAATTTTGAGTTGATCTTTGAAGCTTTCTCAAGTTTGAAGGTTTAGAAAAAGAAGAAAAGTAAGAATTCAACTAGTTGCTTTGGTAGAATCCTTTGTTTTGAACCCATGATTCTAATTTTGGGTGTTGTGGTCTTTGATGAGATTTTTTTTTTTTTTAATTAATTATGGACCGACCAATATATTCCATTTTAGGCCAATGATTTGAATAGATCTTTAAAGAGTTTACATATTTTTTATTATTACTTGGCAAAGTGCTGAAACTCAATCACAAATTTAAAATTTCTGGGTTGGTTCATTTTTTATTAGATAAAAAAGGTTTAGAAAAACAGGTTTGAATATTTTTGAGATTGCATTTGGATTAGAGATAGATTGGATATGAACCGTGAAAAATGGCTTTGCATTGGCCAATGAACACTTGAAAACCTAAGCAGTAGCAAAGTAGTGGAATCCAATATGGTTTATCATTTGCGTTGATGTCACACCAATCATAATTAGGGTTTTGTTTATGGTCACAATAATCATGATTAGGGTTTTGGATTTTTGGGGAGAGGGGTGGGTGAATGTTTGGTTGAGAAAAGGTAGGAGGAAGCTATACCTATGGGTCTAAAGCTTTGGTTCATGGATTACAACTTAAGCATAAAACTCTAATAACATTAGTTAAGACTAATAGTATTTCAAATCACTAATACATTTATTTTTCTTGTGTTATCTATTTTTTTATGATAATTGATTTCTTTTTAAAAAATAATAATCACATTTAGAAAAATTATTTTCTTAAAACACATTTTTTTTACCAATAACACCCGAATAAATTATAGCTTAAGATATTTAAATTTCATTTTATTATGATTATTTTGATAATCATATATTTATAATTTTTTTACTGATTGTGGGTGTAAAATTATTTACCTGTATAGTTATTCAAATCAATTTAAATAATCAATTATCCAAAATCACCAGTGGTATGATCTTTAGCGTAATTAATATAAAATTAACAAAATTATTTATGATTAAACTATAGTACATATTGTATTTTCTCTATTAAATTACTTGTTACCTTGACCTTTATAAACAATGGCTTTTTCTCTTGATACAATAATATTAAATAAATTTTAAGATTTTAGCAAGTGTTTCAATAAACATAGTAAAATTTTTTAAACGTGGATCAAATTTTAATTAAAAAAATATAAAGTAACCAAACTCATATAAATATTAAGCACAACAAAGAACAATTTCAGTGTAAAAGAATTTTGATCACTACATTCACCTTAACAAAAAGGAAAATTAGTTATTTATGTTTTCATATTAGAGTTTTGTAAAGAGCGAAAATTGATTTGTGATAAAAATGTGGAAAAATGCTTTTAGTGGACTAATTCTAAATCACTCCAAACATATCAAAAATTTCTATTTATTTAATAATTAATTTGTTAGATAATTAAGAAAAGAATAAAAGACACTGGTTTGAAAATACGATCATCAATAAAAAGAAACTTTTACGTAAAAGCTGAAGTAATAAACATGTTAAATATTATGTATTGGCAAGATATAGAAAGTAATAAAAGATTACGGCAGAGTACTAAATATGATATAAATTATTAACTTTTATATGAATGTAATATATATTTTTTTAATTATTATATCATTCACGTCATTCGTAGGTTGATTAAAGATAGGAAGAAGAAAAAACGTAAGTTGAGCAAACAATTTGGATTGAAATTTTGTGAATACAAAAAAATAATTGATAAGAAATTTCAGATTGAAACTTAGTGAATAAAAAGTATAATTAATAATTTTTTTATTAAAAATAGTTAATCAAATTTTGTGACGGAACTTAACAAGTTTAGTCATTCTAAAACTGATAAATATTCCACACTATTATTAAAATGACAAAAAATGTCTGTTTTCTTTTTCTTAAGGGAAATAAATTCTGCTTTCTAGTCTATGTATCTTCCTAACACTTTTTATTGTTCAGTATACCCAAACTTTTATTTCAATTTTAAAACCCTATGTGCGTATTTTAGGAAGTTTTGGGAGAGGTCACCTTTTTTTTTTAAAAAAAAAAATCATTTTAGCATAATAAATTTGAATTCGTACTATTTAGAGATATATCTTTCTTTAATATTTTCCAATAAAATATTTTAGTGAATTATTTAAATGAAAAATATTTTTTAATCTCTTTAGTTAATGTTCAAAAATCTTTAAGTATTAGTAGACATATATGATGAGAAAATTGTAAATTGCCAAAGAGGAATCTACCACTTGTATATTAAAAAATGAAAAATAAAATATTTCAAATATATATATATATATGAAAGGTATAGAATTATCTTAACAAAAAGGCAATTTGAAATTTAACTTACCTAAAGCTCAACCTAAATTAGAAAAATAATAAGAAAGAGAAGCTTTTACACATTTTTTTTAAAAGACATTATATCATTAGATGAAATTATTAAAAATAAATAAATTTGTAAAGATCTTACTTTTTATTTAGTAAGCCTTAAAAAATACCAGACTACTTATTTTTTAACAAGTCATAATGTCATGTAAAATATTATATATCAAGGCACAAGACCATTTTAACATTTTTATTTTTTAGGATATATTTAAACAAACTTCTCTATAAGAATTTTTAGGAAAACATTAAGAATTTTTTTAAACGAGTTTCCCCTAATAATTAAAAGTATTTAATACATATGTTAGTTCGTCAAGATTCTTTTATCAATTTGTTTATTTTTTTAGAATAAATTAATTTTTACTTATACTGATTTTCTCTCTTATGATACCTTATTAATAAGTTTTCATACACCCTTAATGGACTTTTTGCTAGTGAAAAGAAAAATCCACCCTTTAATATTACAAAATCATTTTTGTATATCAATTAATTCTATGAAACTAAAATGTGAAAACAATTTTTTTTTTAAATACTATTAAATTTATGATAACAATCACAAAACGTGAGATTTAAGAGTTGGTATTTCCTCCGAAAACTAAAACTAAAACTAGTGATGTCACGCAATAAAATTGAAGTCTCCAATGAATGAAGAAAATGTAAAATTGGTGAAGCAACTATACTTTTGATTGACTCATCATCCATGAATTTAAGATAATGCGTGCTTCCCATGTGGTGGAGTTTTTCAAAGATTTTCATCATCAAAGTTTCACATAAAAGGGAAAAAGAGATTGATCGTTATTGAAGTTAAAGAGAAGAAAACCTTACGTAGAAAAATGGCAATGTTTCGCATGCATTGACCACAAGCATGTCATGTTTTGGTTGATTATGGCTCTTAATCATGAGTGTTTTTGATGAATTACAAAAGCAGATTCTTTACTAATTCAATAACAACACTTCCTTATAGTTGATTCTTTGCTTCTCCAACTCCATTTTAGAGTTTTATTAGATCTCTTCAATCTTTTTATGGACAAAAATAATGCATATAATTGAGGGGGAAAAGTGTCTTCATTTATTGGCTTTTCTTACGTGTTGAAGAGAAGGTGAAGAAGGTGACAGACAAATTTTCTTTCTCATGCACATAAAAACATCAAAGTGATTGTTCAGTCAAAATGGAAAGTACGTACTTTACCAAATACTATATATATATATATGGCTCTGTTAATTTCTCATTCCTTGAAAAAATGATTATATATATATATATTTAATACATTATAGACAAAGTACAAGTGTTATAAACAAACATCTACTTTAATTACTTATCCTTACCAAATACTTTCTCAATTGAATATTCTAAATAGAGCAACCAAGAAACCCGGTATGAATTAGCTAAAATAAAAGCAAAATACCCTATATATATATATATATATATATATATATATATATATATATATATATATATATATATATATATATATATATATGCATGATATTACTTACTCATAATTATTTGGTTTGAGTAGTAAAAACGCGAGGACTCTTAAAAAATAGAAATCAATAAAATTTGTATACTTTTTTTATGAATATATAATTTGAAAGTTTATTATCTATAGTTATTAGAATGAAATAAAAGGAAGTACGAACGCTAACAGATATAATATGATATTATTTAGTATACTGATAAACAAATAAATAATCTTATTTCTTTCAATTTTTCACTATTTGTTTATAGATATTATTTAATAAAACTTTCATATTTTTTCTTAACACTTTAACGTTTTTTCTCAATTTAAGTTAAGAAAATTGGTTGATATAAATTTGGATATTTTATTATATGTTTGATGAAGAATTGACTTGTTAGAAAGGATATACTAACCCAAGATAAGAATTTCTTGTAGAAGAACTTAAAGAGGAGAATATTTTTAAAATGATTATTGAAGAAGAGAGTGAGTAAATGTACATCAATTATCTATTCATTTAGAAGTATAAAGATACCATTATATTATTATTTATAAGAAGTTAAAGTACTTTAAGTTAAGTATGTATCTGAGTAGTGAATATTAATTCAAACTTTTAAGAGTTAAGTTAGCATGTAAAAAGTATGATCTGTTATTAGATATTGTATATTTAACATGTGTTGGATGAAACTTTAATGTCTAATTAGAGAGAACTCTGCCATGTACTATGTTAGAAGAATTTCTTAATTTGGTTAAAATGACATTTGAGTTACATGTGCATATAGGCCCAAAATTATATACTCTCAAAAAAGTCTAAATAACCTAGTCTATTTAGTCCAAATACAAGCTTAAATATTATAGAGTATTTGCTCAATTATAAGCCCAAATTATCCCCAATCCATACATCCGATAACCCATTAAGGGATTACCTATGTAAGGAGTGTCTTAGGTTTACTATCTTCGATAAAGGTCCAATCTTCATGTATTCTTCTGGCCATGACTCTTGTGATAGGTTCTTTGGTCCAAACTCTTCTACCATTATGACTCTAGTAGTTAGTCTCGTGTTTATTATTTTTCTATTATCTTATTTATTTATCAATGTGACTAGATAGTTTTTTATCAAATAACACCTTACTAAAAACATCAACTAGTGAATCAGGACTCCAAATATAAGTAATTTTAATAATATATTTTTTTACTTGTTCATATATTAAGTGTCAATAAACTTTTATATTTTTACCTTCACGAGAGATTATAAATTTTAAGACAAAGTATTTTTCATTTACATTTGTCAAACCAAGTATTTATTAAGAAAGGGTAACTCTAAAAGGAAAATGATGCTAACTTTGATAAGCTAGTGAAACTTGAAATTACATAGTCTAAACATCTAACTCAAAACTTTCTTTATGTGTGATACAAGTAACTGCCTAAATCTTTATTCTTTAAAATGTTCAAGATCATTCAACTTAATTACAAATCTTTACAACAAAGCACCTATCATTCTCACTTTTTTATTTAATTTGACTGTATCACTTAAATTTATAATATATAAAGCTTTGTCAATACCTATTGGTTTGTCAAGATGAAGATGCTGTCAAGTTCTTTTGTCAAAAAGAAACTTTTGAAGCTTGGTAAGTAACTTTGACACTTTGGTGGTACCTTAGATTAACTTCAACACATATATTTGTTCCAATGAGAAGTCATTAAATATGTTTCTTTAGTTTACCTTTGCCTACTAAAAACTATAAGAACAAGATAGAAGACCATCCTATAAAAACTCACGTCCATTTGTTAATTTATTTTTTTATTGACACACAACAATGTTAATATGTGTTTCATTGCTTGACACTTACACCGAGTGCTTTCATAACACAATAATGTTATATGTAAAGAAGGAAAGGATTAATGTGTTAGTTCATGGTGAAAAGTTATGTGAAATCTGATGTGATTATTATATATATCACCTTAAGGAAAGAGTATGAGTATTGCTTAATTAATGAGGTAAAGAATGTGAAATACTCAATAGTATGACCCTATTATTTAAGCTGCAATATGAGAGCATGAATTTCTTAACAAAAATGCCTATAAAAACCAAGACTTAGGTAGAAGACCATCCTACAAATTCAATCACAACACACAATGTCTAAACTTCACTTTCACATATTTAAAATGTAATAAATACACTACTCCTGCCATGATAATTTAATGTTTAATTTATTTATACGAGAAAATTTTCCAAAATTTATTTATTTCAATAATTTTTAATAAAAACTACACCATTTTAAAAAAAAATTAAAAATCTCATTATGTCTAATTACATAAATTTATTGATATTAATTGATTTTAAGTTAAAATACAGTATGATGTTAGAGTTTATAATTTATCATAATATTAAGAAATTATCTTTAATATAATTGAATACTTTCATTAATAATGATTCAAATCTTTCACAAAAAAAAGTAATTATTCAAATATTAAGTCATCATATTACAAAAAATATAACCTAAACCAAGTTATTTTTATAAAAATGGACAAGCATATAATTCGGCACCCACCACTACCCACATGCACTAGATTATATATCAGACACTGTTTAATCACTTCAATGCACATGAGGTGAACAAACATTGTCAAATTTGTTGCAGAGATTTAAAACCAGTCACAATCTTCATTCACTAAATTCATGGAATGTAGGTAAGTCCGTTTAATCATTTCCTGCACAAATGAACAAAATAAAACTGTGTACCAGAGCAGACAGTTCATTTAGGCATAAAATTTTGGCTTATCTTGTCCCATATAAGGCTAGATTGATTTGATTTCAGAAGAGAATTTTATTACCAAACTTTGTTTTTGTCATGTTCTATTGAGTTTTTCTTGACACAAATTATCTATTTATTCCACATCCAAGATTCACTGGTGGGTACAAAGAAAAACTTTCATTTTTACTTTAATATACAATTTTAAGCTTGTTTAATTATTTTTTATACCGTGCCCAATTCACCTATATAGCTCAAAGATTAATGGTATTTTGTCATTGGCTAATTATTTTTACCGAATAAAAAAACTACTGAATATAAGTCTAAAGAGTGAACTCAAGAATCAATTCTTGTTATTAATAGTGAAGTTATTCTCAACCATACCAAGAACTCAGTAGGCTTAAAAGACCTAAAAGAACAACATTTGTTTGGAGAAATAACTAAATTGTGGATCAAAGGGTATTGAAAACACAATTTTGAGTGGTGTAACCACTTCTTCAAGGTTTCCAGAGGATGGTGGTCTCTGCAATCATGGAGGTGACTACATAAGGATCCATGTTAGAAGCAGGCCTTCTGTCCTCAAAATAACCTTTCCCTTCTTTCTCTGTGTCTCTTCCAACTCTAACTGAGCTTCCACGGTTTGCCACACCCTTTGAAAAAAAAAATTACATTATTAATTGCTAATCTAAAAAAACATAGTCAATCGTGCCAAATTTTAAATAAAGGCGATTTCAACATAAAAAAATTAATTTGGGACGATTTCAATATGAAAAAATACACTTAACTATATTATCTATAACATGATTTCAATACCAAAAAATACACTTAATAAAATACACTTATGAATGTAGTGAGACTTATGAATGTAATGAGATAATAGACAATAGACGATGTCAACTAATTTTACATTTACCCAAATAGTAAATAAATCATACTCAAGTTTATTTTCAGTTTATTTTCTACACTTAAATGAAATCAAAATCGTAATCAGATAAGATGATTTATTTATGTACAATAAATAGATGGTTTATTTTCAGTTTATTTTCTACACTTAAAATGAAATCAAAATCAGATAAGATGATTTATTTATGTATAATATTTATTTATTTATGTACAATAAATAATGAGATAATAGACAATTTCAACTAATTTCACATTTACCCAAATAGTAAATAAATCATATTCAGTTTATTTTCTACACTTAAACGAAATCGTAATCAAATAAGATGATTTATTTATATTGAAACCGGTCTAGTTAATACTTTTTACCCATTTCAGTAATTAAATAAATGAAATCGTAATCAAATAAGATGATTTATTTATGTTGAAATCGGGTCTAGTTAACACTTTTTACCTATTTTAGTAATTAAATTTTATATCTAATTTATTTTCTATTTAAGTGAAATCATATTCAGATAAGATGATTTATTTTTATTTATGTTGAAATCGGGTCTAACTATCACATTTTACCCATTTCAGTAATTAAATTTTAGATTTATTTTTATTTATGTTGAAATCGGGTCTAATTATCACATTTTACCCATTTCAATAATTAAATTTTATATCTAGTTTATTTTCTATTTAAGTGATTTCAGTAATTAAATTTTAGATTTATTTTTATTTAGATTTATTTTTATTTATGTTGAAATCGGGTCTAACTATCACATTTTACCCATTTCAGTAATTAAATTTTATATCTAGTTTATTTTCTATTTAAGTGAAATCATATTCAGATACCATTTCAGTAATTAAATTTTATATCTAGTTTATTTTCTATTTTACCCATTTCAGTAATTAAATTTTAGATTTATTTTTATTTATGTTGAAATCGGGTCTAACTATCACATTTTACCCATTTCAGTAATTAAATTTTATATCTAGTTTATTTTCTATTTAAGTGAAATCATATTCAGATAAAGATAATTAAATTTTATATCTAGTAGTTTATTTTCTATTTAAGTGAAATCATATTCAGATAAAGATGATCTATTTATGTTGAACGATTTCAACTAATTCTATATTTATCCAAATCGTAAATAAATCATACTCAAGATTATTTTCTATACTTAAATAAAATCGTAATAAATTTACCCATTTCAGTAATTAAATTTTATATCTAGTTTATTTTCTATTTAAGTGAAATCATATTCAGATAAAGATAATTAAATTTTATATCTAGTAGTTTATTTTCTATTTAAGTGAAATCATATTCA
>Ga0209700_109857_pt1 | contig 10543 bp, 10 predicted proteins | sample SiratroredBW_FD_187528 | JGI IMG/M metagenome (GOLD analysis project Ga0209700, IMG submission 187528) | Root nodule microbial communities of legume samples collected from California, USA - Siratro red BW (SPAdes) (version 2) | ecosystem: Host-associated > Plants > Roots > Nodule | place: USA...
TTTTATTATTATTATTTCAAGAAAACTTAAACTAATAAATATATATTTTTATATTATTATTATTCATTTTTTCTTTATTCATTTTTATCATTATACTTTAATTTAAAAGATTACCCGGACAAAATCGGGTGTTGACAGTTGCCCCTCTTTACTTAAGTTTTACATGATAATATGAAAATTTGAGATAAATTCATATTATCAAAATAAAAATTAAGTAAAGATAAAGACATTGATTTTGTTCGGGTCACATTGCGTATTGAAAAGAAATGCGGAGATCTTGCTTCCGCAGAAGATCCCGAAGAGTGGTTGTGACTTTGCTTCTGCAGGGAGTCGAAAAGTAAAGAAAGGCCGAGACCTTGCTTCTGCAGGGGATCAAGTGCCAAAAGCAAATGCGACCTTGCTTCTGCAGGGGGTCAACGACCTTGCTTCTGCAGGGGGTCAACATATCAACAAATTTAAATAACTGTGACTTTGCTTCTGTAGGGAGTCAAAAAATAAAGAAAGGCCAAGACCTTGTTTCTGCAGGGGATCAAGTGCCAAAAACAAATGTGACCTTGCTTCTGCAGGGGGTCAACATATCAAAGAAGAGTTACGACTTTGCCTCAGCAGGGAGTCAAAAAATAAAGAATGGCCCAGACCTTGCTTCTGCAGGGGATCAAGTGCCAAAAACAAATGTGACCTTGCTTCTGCAGGGGTCAACATATCAACAAATTTAAATAATTGTGACTTTGCTTCTGCAGGGAGTCGAAAAATAAAGAATGGCCCAGACCTTGCTTCTGCAGGGGATCAAGTGCCAAAAACAAATGTGACCTTGCTTCTGCAGGGGGTCAACATATCAACAAATTTAAATAGCTGTGACTTTGCTTCTGTAGGGAGTCGAAAAATAAAGAATGGCCAAGACCTTGCTTCTGCAGGGGATCAAGGGCCAAAAACAAATGCGACCTTGCTTCTGCAGAGGGTCAACATATCAACAAATTTAATTAATTGTGACTTTGCTTCTGCAGGGAGTCGAAAAATAAAGAATGGCCAAGACCTTGCTTTTGCAGGGGATGAAGTGCCAAAACAAATGTGACCTTGCTTCTGCAGGGGGTCAACATATCAAAACTTTGAATCAGAGGATAATTCCTCACTAAATCTTATATCAGAGGATCGTGGAACCACTTTTTTTTTAATTCAATTCATGATTTGTTTTTGAATGAATGCATGTTTGAATACATGAGAATCTATGATTTGTCTTTGCTTCGAATGCATCTATGAGTACATGATGTATTTTTTAATGTTTGGTAAGTTTGACTTTTCCACTGGGGTATGAATGCATAATTTTATGCTGATGCATGAAATTTTGACTCACATGAGATTTTTCTTAATGCCTGAGGATTTTGATTTGCTATTTTGCTCCTCTTTTTAAACCAAATATTTTTATAGAATCATTGAATACATTGATTGCACTTTGAACTTTCATTTTGGAAAAAATATTCACAAATCTTAACGCTTGACACAAAATTATTGCTACAATCAATTCTAACATTTTGATGCATATGTGTCAGAATGAGTTGATAAACAAACATATGGTGATGACATGTTAAACTTCAAATAGGCAATGGAATTGCCCCAAGTATGAGGGGTAACTTTCTTTTAAGTATTTCTGCTCTTTGAGAGCTGACCATAAACGAGCAGAGTTGCCCCAGTTTTTTTTGAAATATGGGAAATCAAGGTTCAAAGAGATAGCCAATTTTGTTTAAGTCTTTCTGCTCTTTGAGAGCTGACCATAAACGAGCAGAGTTGCCCCAGTTTTTTTTAAAAAATGGGAAATCAAGGTTCAAAGGGATAGCCAATTTTGTTTAAGTCTTTCTGCTCTTTGAGAGCTGACTATAAACGAGCAGAATTGCCCTAGTTTTTTTGAAAAATGGGAAATTAAGGTTCAAAGGGATAACCAATTTTGTTTAAGTCTTTCTGCTCTTTGAGAGCTGACCATAAACGAGCAGAGTTGCCCCAGTTTTTTTTTTTTTTTTAATGGGAAATCAAGATTCAAATGGATAGCCAATTTTCTTAGGTTAGATGGGTAAAAATAGATTTAGTGGGAAACCGGGGTAATGAATTGATACTGATTGAATTACATGGAAGTGTCCCCGGTTTCAATGAATATTTCGGCTAGGGTGAAGAAAGAAACATGGGAAAGACACATATAAGAAAGAATTGTCCCAATATTTATGCTTTAATCACACTATTTAATTCTTATTTAGCTGGCAAATCTGTATTATCCTTCCGCAAAAGACATTTTTTTTTACAACTTGACTTGTAGTGGCAGCCGCATTCCTCTGTTGCAAGGTTATTCTCTGGAGAAATCATCGACAATCATTCTTCAATCAATATGGACTTTACATGGCTTGTAACATGGTCAGGGTTTAAAAGGTTTTGAAGAAAAAGGATATACAGACTCAAAAATTGTTTACTGGTTATCATCATTTTTTATAACAAAGATCATCAACTAAGTATTGCACGGAGCAGTTCATGTTCTTGCTGAGATCACTATTCCTTTTTATTTGCGAGTCATCCTTATTTGAATTGATCACACCTATTTTCTTTTTGAACTTTTTTTTTTCTTGATTTCTGGATTCGGGAGCTTTTGATGTGCCCTCTTTTTTACTCTCTCCTTTTTTTAGATCTCTTATCCTGAACTGAATTTCAACATGTTGAGGATCCTTGTTTAGGGTATTTTTGAAGGAAATTTTTATTTTTCAGGCTCAAAGAGGGTGCAATGGAATTTTATTGATGTTTCAGGATAAACAAACATGGTCATATATCATTTTGAATTATGATTGCTTGATTTTTAGAGAGATTAACTCCCGCAACAGATTTCAGCGATTCCAAGTACTTGACATTTTTCTTTTTTTTTTCTTTTTATCGTCCTATATTTTGCTTAGATTGCCCTTTGCGGGTTTTCAATCTAACAGACTTTTATTTCTTTTTCTTTTGATCCTTTTTTTTCAATGCCTTTAGCGAAAAGAACTTGAAATTCATAGCCGCGTGAAAGATCTGATTGATTGACCCGATATGATGTTTACCATTAGTTTTAGTGGGCAACAAACATGTTACTAAGGCAAATCGCTTTCTCTTTTGCGATGGAAAGCTAAAAGGGGTATCCAACACATGCATGCCAATATGCTATTATGAAAGAAATCAATTTTTTATGCCAAGCTTTAAAATTGCGTCAAATCTTTTTATTATTTTTATCAATAAATTCAATGATTCCATAAATATGATTTATTGTGCAATTTTATTATTTTCATCCCTCGACATCCTTCAGACCTCGAGAAAATCTTGTAGACAACTCATGCCAACTTCTTCATCAGGAAGACAAGGGTGCACATGGTCGAAGCTCTGACCTCCATGCCTCTGCTCAATAACTGCCACTTGATCAACATTGGCGCTAATCGAAGCATTTGCATGAGCCGTCGAGGGATTCTTTTCCACACTCGCCTTCTGCTTCTGAAAAGTAAGACACCCCGAGTCGAGCAAAGATTGCACTTTATATTTGAGTGCTTGACAATTTTCAGTTGAATGGTCAACCTCTCCACCATGATATTCACACTTTGCATTGACGTCATAATATCTGGAATATGGTGGTTGTATAATCCTTGCTGGACATATAGCCACTAGCACATTTTTTAGTAGATCAGGTAACAGCTCTGTGTACGTCATTGGAATGGGAGTAAAATTCACAACCTTCCCTCTCGAATTATTATTCTTCTGTCCATAGCCTGGACTTTGTGCTTGAGTAGAGCTCTAACTCCCAACATTGGGCTGAAATACATTATTAGCTGTAACCGGAGACCTATATAGTAGTTATAAGGAATATTTTTAGGATTTTGTTAATGATTCTGTTTTAATTTAATATTTTATTTAACAGAATTTGTTTTAATTTAAGATTTTTTTCAGTTATTTTGCATTTGATTAGTTTTGTTTTGCAAAGAGCGGATTTTGTGGAGAAGTAATTCAAAACTGACTGAAGAAAGAGAATGACGAAGAATGAAAGGAAAAGAGGCTAAGTGACTTTTCGCTTGAGCTAGGAAGATAGCTTGGGCTAAAATCCACTTAAATTCTGTTACAAGGAAGCCCTAATGTTGAGCGTAACTGTTGGGGAGCGAATCACAAAATAACAGCCCAAAGTAACTGATTGCTAGGGCGAATGTTATTAAAAGGACCACCAGGCTAAGGAAGGGGATCGATCCATCACCTACCATCTCTCATTTGTGGGAACGCTCTCCTAGCCGTTGTGATCAAGATCTTTCTTTTCCTCTTGTATTTTCATGGCAACCATGAGTAGCTAATTTTCTTCTTCTTGGGGTTGAATGTAATTTCTCCACTTCAAATGTACTCTTGATATTTATTTGATATTGTTTTATTCAATTTATCTTTGTTTAACGTTTTATATTAAATTGTCATACTTTAAATTTCTCTTTGTGACTGAAAAGCACTTTTTGGAATTAGAACCAAACGTTAATGCATTATGTTTATAAGTTCATAAATGAATTATAGAGTAATGATTGCATATAGCAACTTATCTTAAAGCTGATTAAATTATCCTAATAACTAGACATAGAAGTTAGGAACTTTGGTTTATGAAATTCAATGCTAGAGAAATCAGGTTGAATAGGCTTTTATTTGCGCAGATTGATAATTGGAAAAGACAATATTAAATTAAATTAAGGGTACATGCGAAGGAGAATATTATTATTCAATCCCAAGGTTTTAAATATCTTTGTTAAATTTAAATCACATTTTAGTTGTTATTTAATTTTATTCGTTCACGACACAAACATCAAACTGAATTTTCAAATTTTATTCACCATGCCATGATACATATTTAATCTCCAATTATATATTCTGTTCCCTGAGGATACGATTATGGACTTATTGTCTATATTACTTGCACACTCAGTATACTTGCTGAGGAAGAGTTAACACTGGACATATAGCCACTAGCACATTTTTTAGTAGATCAGGTAACAGCTCTGTGTACGTCATTGGAATGGGAGTAAAATTCACAACCTTCCCTCTCGAATTATTATTCTTCTGTCCATAGCCTGGACTTTGTGCTTGAGTAGAGCTCTGACTCCCAACATTGGGCTGAAATACATTATTAGCGGTAACCGAAGACCTATATGCAGTTGGCGGCCTAGGGGTATTCTGAGAGTAACCCGACATGGCATTCACAACATACGCAGATGAGGGCCTATAATTAGGAAGATATTGTGGTCGATATCCTCCCCAATAAGGTGCAGTAGAAGTCGCCTGAACCTCACCTTCTTTCTTCTTATCAGGATTGAACCCATGTTTCTTAGTACCGGTGGTTGCAGGCGAACCTTGTGCTATCTTTCCAATCTTGAGTCCATGTTCGATTCTTTCTCCAATAGTGACAATATCGAAGAAATTCGAAGAAATACTTTCGAGCACATGTTCATAAAAAGGAGCCTGTAACGTCTCGATGAACATGGTGATCATTTCTTTCTCATATAGCGGAGGCTATACTTGGGCGGCCAACTCTCTCTACCTCTATGCATATTCTTTGAATGTTTCCGAACTCTTTTTCGCCATATTCTATAGTTGCATTCTGTCCGGAGCCATGTCCATGTTATATTTGTACTGCTTTAAGAAAGCGTCTACCAAATCCTTCTATGAAGCAATTCGAGTTGGTTCAAGGTGCATATACCAGTTTAATGCTACACCTCCCAAACTATCTTGAAAGCAATGAATCAGAAGTTTTTCATTGTGCGCATGAGCTGCCATTTTCCTACAATACATGGTCAAATGGCTTTTTGGGCAAGTGGTCCCCTTGTACTTCTCAAAGTCTGGCAGTTTAAATTTGGGGGGAATTATCACATCCGGTATTAAACATAGACCGGCAGCATCTCCGAACTCAACTACTTCCACCTTCTATTGCCCTCAATCTCTTCTCAAAGACTTCCAACTTATCATTCGCTCTATCAGTATCAAGGACCGCAGCAGTTGGAGCTACCACTTCTGTTTTGGGTTCACCTCCCAAAGTCACATTCAAAACCCTGGGTTGGGTAGTAGTCGGTATTCTATTAATTACTACATCTTCACCACGACACCAGGTGGTACTTGAATGAACTCTAGCTGACTTCTAGCATTAGTAGGATTAACACCGTGTGGTATAGTTTCAGGCTCCGCATCTTCCTCGTAGAGTGGTTCATTGTTTATAGGCATGTCGTACAGAGGGAACTCTTGATTTGTTTGATTTTCTTGATGAAGACCTCGGGTTTGTAATGTCCCCGGTTGGAAAACAGGAGGATGTGAAGATTGAGTCCCTTCATCTCTGGTAGTAGCTTCAGGTTTGCTGCTTACGATCATTAGATATTTGAGAATCTGACCCAACTGATCTTTTACGCCATGAATCTTATTGATCTTGTCCTTCAACTCACCGATCTCGTCCTGCATTGTTTTCATTGCTTGTTCCCAATTTTCCATCTTCGGACAATTGGCGCGAGTCCTATATGGATATCGTGGGAATTTACCCACCTTGTGAAGATTAGTACAAGTGCTGGAGGGTGGGTAGTGCTAGGTAAGAAGCCATGTGGAAGGGTGAAGAGAGCATGGTGAAGGTGTTACTGGAGGTACATGAGGAGGCCTGAAGATTAGTACAAGTGCTGGAGGGTGGGTGGTGCTAGGTAAGAAGCCATGTGGAAGGGTGAAGAGAGCATGGTGAAGGTGTTACTGGAGGTACATGAGGAGGCCTGGGATGGTGAAGATGATGACAGAGGGGAAAGAAGCATAAGGTGGTGGTTGGTAATACGGCAGTAAATACATGCTTGGCACATGACTCGATGAACTCTAGGTGAGTGTTAGGGGGTGCAGTTTTGACGGTGAAAATGTTAGAGGGTGCATGGCCGTGGTGGGTATAGGTACTTCAATAGTTTCGTGGTTATTGAGTGGATAAATTTTAGGTGGTTACAAAGGCGCCATTGGTTGAGAATGGTGAAGATGGTGAGGCTATGTTAGAGCGTAACTAACTCGGTGAGGATGGAGGAAGACGTTTGGAGTAACAGTGGTGATGACTACATGGGTTTGGCATTTGTGTGGATTGAGTTTAGCGTAACTTAGAGGTTTGCAGATGAAGGCAAAGCTTGAGGATGGCAAAATGAAGGTAATAACAGAACGCTATTCTCAGCATCAATGGAAGTGATATAAGGGAGAAGGTGATGAAATGGAGGAGATCTCTAGCATGTGTTATGGAGAGACGCTCTAGAGCAAGATAGGAGGGCACAGTAGTATTATGGTTGCAGGTTTTGATTACTGGGAGAGGAATAACAATAAGAGATGTTGCAGTTCGTAGCAGTAGCATGAGTTTGGGTACATGTTGAAGATTCAGAAATGGCAGTGAAATTACCAGCGAATGTGGCATATTTCACAAACATCAGATTCAACAAATTATCTACACACCATGATGACCCAAATACAAAACTCATTCAGATTCAATACCATTCACAATCAAATTAAACTTTCGTAGCACAGACCAATATAAAACAGATTAAGATGAAGGATAAAGATAAAATGCTGCAGTGTTCGCAAAGTGATTCATTGACTAAATGCATACCTGTTGAAGGCAAAAGTGAATTTTCTTCACCCGTCTTTCACTCTCTTCTATCCGAAAATGCTCTCCTTCTCTTCAATTTTTCCAAAACTCCTCTTACTCTTTTTCCTTTTGCTATGTTTTTCCCCTTTTTCAGCGAATGCCCTCCTCCTCCTTTTTATCAATTCTCTCTCCCCTCCAACTGATTTCCGTTTTCTTTTTCTCTCTCTGCCATGTGCCAACCCATTCCATTCACCAATCCTCTCCATTCCTAGCTTGTCACGTGGCGAGTAAAACTCTCCACTCCTAGCTTGCCACGTGGCAAGCATTATCTGATTTTATTATTTTTTTAATTCTTTAATTATTTTTAAATATTCACTTAACTTTTAATTATTTTTAAATACTCTTTATTTTACTTATTTATTTTATTTTGATTAAAGCACCCACAAAATTAAACGGTATATTTTTACCCGAACAAAATCAGGTATTAACAGCTGCCCCGCTTTACTTGACTTTACTTAATAACTTTGAAAATTGAGATTTCCACATTTATAAAGTAAAATACAAGTAAAGATAAAAATAACTGATTTTGTCCGTGATAAAAAAAAATCTCTGATACTTAAAACTTGAAAGAAAACAAAAAAATGATGTCATAACTTTGACCTTTTCAGGACGAGAGGGTTACAAATCATCACGGCTGAAAAAAAAACGAGGTAAGACCGGATCTTGTATCGAGAGGATCACGGATCATCATGCAAAAAATTTAATGTGAAACCGGATCTTGTATCGAGAGGATCACGGATCATCATTGCAGACCTAAATGTAAGACCGAATCTTGTATCGAGAGGATCATGGATCATCATCGCTGAAAAACTAAACGTGAGACCGGATCTTGTATCGAGAGGATCATAGATCATCATGCAAAACATTAAATGTGAGACCGGATCTTACATCGAGAGGATCACGGATCATCATTGCAAACCATTAAATGTGAGACCGGATCTTGCATCGAGAGGATCACGGATCATCATTGCAGACCTAAGGTTAACTTCGTACCAGCAGGTCAAACCTAAAATCATAAAAACGGGATCTTGTATCGAGAGGATCACCGTATCTACATTTCAGACCTTGTATCGAGAGGGTCTTCTATCTTCGGAGAAAACAACTTTGTCTAGTTTAATCAACATTGAAAATGCATGTATGAATGCATGAAGACTTTGAATTGTTGATTACTTGAATGTATGCATGTATGAATGCATGAAAACTTTGAATTCCTGATTGTTTGAATGTATGCATGTATGAATGCATGAAAACTTTGAATTTTTGATTGTTTGAATGTATGCATGTATGAATGCATGTATGAATGAATATGTGTGCTTGGCTGTGTCAAAATTTGATTGATTTTTTCATTATCATCATTTTTTTAAAATCACATGCTTTTCAGCAATCATTGAATTTATCGAGTCAGAATAATTTTCTTTTTCAACAATTTTTGGCAAATCTTAGGCCTGGCAGGTGAATTTAAGATTTTGTTGACTCCATCATCTATTACATTTTGCTGCATGTGTACTTAAACTGGTGGTTAAACAACAAAATAGGAAACAAGGTTATACGATCCACTGAGGAGAGTTTGAATGAGATTATCTCAAATTGCAAACGATAGTACCCTAGTTTTTTACTTTTGAAGTATGAGAGGTTGAGTTCAAAGGGATGGTTTACTTTGTTGGGTTAGATGAAGAGAAATGAATTTACTAAAAAAAAACGAGGCGACGCAAATCGTATGAAGAAAACTGTATCTTCCATGAGATAAATGAATACATAGCGATTGAGTAGGAATGCCTCAGTTTTGAAGTATGAGTGACATAAAATTAAACCGAAAGAATAATTCGACCATGAACAGAGAGAAATAATGAGGAAGATTCGAATAGAGAAAGGTTGCCCTAGTGTTGATATTTCTTTAACGATATTTAACTCTTGTTCAGTTGTCAAATGAGTATCACCCTCCTACCAAAGGCACTCAGATTTTTTTCTTTTTTTTCTTTTTCACTTTCTTTTGACTCATATTGGCAGTCACAGTCCTCTGTTGCAAGATTATTCTTTGTGGAAATCGTTGCAATCATTTTTCGATCTATGTGGACTTTAAGTGGCTTGTAACGTGGCCAAGGGTTTTAAAGGGTTTTGAAAGAAAAGGTATAAAGGCTCAAAAGATTATGTGTGGTTTTTTTTATTATTTTGTAACAAAATTATCAACTTGATTTTATGAAAGACAATTCAAGCTTTGCTGAGATCATTTTATGCCATTGTTATTTTTCTTCTCCTATTACGAATATTCTGTTACTTGTAAATATCATCTTTGATTTGATACCATACTTTTCCTTTTGAATTTTCTTTCCTTCTTTCTTTTTCTTTCCTTGAGATTTCTTCTTGAGAAGATTTTGACATGTGCTATAAACTGAATTTCAGCTTGCTGATGATTTTGTTTGCGGTATTTTTGAAAGAAATTTTACTTTGGGCTCAAAGAGGGTACAACGGAAATTTTATTAATTATTTGGGATAGAGAAACATGGCCATATATCATTTCGAGTCTTGATTACTTGATTTTCAGAGAGATTAACTCCTGCAACAAATTTTAGTGACTTTCAAGACTTATCACTTTTTCATTTTCTTTCCTTTTATTGTCCTATTTTTTGCTTAGATTTTCCTTGGCGAGCTTTCAATCTAACGGACTCTTTATTATTTTTATTATTTCTGAATGCCTTTGAAGAGAGGAAATTGAAATTATCTGCACTAAACCTTCACCTGATTGCCCCCAGTGTGATGTTTATTCATAACTTTGATAAGCGACACTAGGGATTACTGAGACAAATCCTTTCTCTTTTAGTCTGGGTACAAGAAGGCTCAAAGAGGTTTTTAAGACATATGCATGCAAATATGTTCCGTCTGATAAAG
>Ga0209700_109860_pt1 | contig 10537 bp, 5 predicted proteins | sample SiratroredBW_FD_187528 | JGI IMG/M metagenome (GOLD analysis project Ga0209700, IMG submission 187528) | Root nodule microbial communities of legume samples collected from California, USA - Siratro red BW (SPAdes) (version 2) | ecosystem: Host-associated > Plants > Roots > Nodule | place: USA...
AACAAGAAGAAAAAAAAAAAAAAAACCTCTTTTTCATTTTCTCTCTCTTACCTTTCAACCTTCATAGTTCTCTCTTTGTTTTTCATTTTCTCTCTCCTACCTTTCAACCTTCATAGTTCTCTCCTTATTCTCTCTTAATTTTCACCCTCTATATTTCTTATGTTCCAGAATCTGATCAAGCTCCGAAGTAGGTGAGGATCTTATAATCATTTTAAACCGATCAGAATCTTAAACAGAGTAAGTTCATATTTGCTCTAAAGATCTCATGTTCTCTATTTTTTGTTAAGTTTTTGTCATCAATATTGATGGGAACTTGTTGAGAAGAGTGTTCCTCTCAACTTGATTAAGGTAATACTAAAAGTTGGCGTTATTTGGAAAAATTGTTCTAGATCCCTAACGTTAGATCGGGGTTATTGCCTGATCGGAGGATTTGGTAGGGGATCGATGTCTGAGGTAAGGGGAGCTAGCCACTTATTTTTATACAGTTAGTTACTTTAAGTAGACCTATAGGACAAAAGATTTCAATATGTGATTATCAGTGCTCTTGCAGTCTGACTGGTCCTTGAGCACTGAATGAATTTGATTGTTTGTTTTGACTTAGTGTGATTAACTTAGCTGTTTTAAGTAATTAAGTATTGTTTTGATGATAGAAAGATACTTCCATAATATGATTTTCTTAAGCTGCAAGAATGGTCGGGATAGCTCAGTTAGTAGAGCAGAGGACTGAAAATCCTCGTGTCACCAGTTCAAATCTGGTTCTTGACACAAGATTCATTTGTATGAGTCTTTATCCTCATGAATATGGGAGATAGATACTCATACAAATTTGTGCTCTTCTATATTCTCATACATAACATTTCTTTTATCTATTTAGGTATCTGTAGATATACTTTTCCTAGATGATTAAAGAATCAATGCATTTTCTTAGGTATAGATTGAATGATTATTGATGTGAATGATGAATTGATGTCGTACATTTAGGATAATGTATGAGTTATGCTCGTTTGTGTACATTAAGTATAGCACGCCTATGTTTAACAGAGATCCTCTAGCTTCACTGATGATCTAAGTCACATAGACTAAGATATCAGGTGGTGAGAAGTTGTGAGGGACTTCATACACACCGGGACTGCTGGTGAGACTCGGTATTGGACGTTTGAGCTTACTCTGATAATTTCTTTTAGATTCGAATGACAGTCTAAGTCTTGGGTATTGGATTAGTCATTTATCTTAGATTCACTGGTAATCTAAGTCTTGGGTATTGGATTAGTCATTTCTCTTAGAATTGCTGAATCTAAGTCCTTGATATTGGATTAAATGTTAGTCTCTGGTAGGGGCATACTTAATGGGTTTTTCGGAAGATGATGGGTGTATGTGTGACCTATGCGTATTGATGTGGTCCATGTGACTTTTATGTATGACGTTTGACATAAGTACTTGAAATGAAAAAGGAAAACCTGTATTGAAACTTGATATGCTAGACTTTAAAGAAATTCTTATGACTGAGATACTCTGTTCTATCTGTATGTAGTCAGTATGTTATAAACTTTCAAGTTTACTAGCTTACCCTTGCTTTTCATGTTGTTGTTGTATGAATTGCGATGACTGTACTATGTACACGAGCAGGTACATATGCAGGTTTTGGAGCACCTTAAAGATGATATGCCCTTAAACTGATGTTCATTTTGTCTTGTATATACTTGTATATATGGTTTGATGTAGTTAAAGATTTTATGACCTTGAAATGATCACTCTTTTTGTCATGTAGATAGTCGTAGTTAAGTTTGATGTACCTGAATACTTTATGTAATACTCTGAACCTTAAATGGATGGTAATACTTAGCAGACAAAAGTTAGTTTAATTGAGAATATTTTTAGATAGACTCGCTCAAGTAGAAGAATCTCGCTCAAGCGACTTTTGCAGAAAAATTCACTCTGCAAGTCCCGCCTGAGCGAGCCCTTCGTAAACAAAATAAGATGTTCTTTGGAGTGTCTTCGCCCAGGCGATAGTAGTTATGCTCAGGCGAAAATTATGAATGATCTCTGGACTGTTTTGCTCAAGCGACTTATTTCTAACTTGGACGAGGTGGATTTTTGCCCAAACTAAATTTTTTTTTTTTTCGTTCTTCTTTTCTTTTCTTCTTATTTCTTCTTTCCTTCTTTTATTTATCTTTTATGTATTAAATATTTTATAATTTGAAATATATATTTTGTTTATTTATAAAAGTTTGATTACATATGTTATAGAATTTATTGACTGTTACATATGTGTTAAGTGAAATAATAAAAAAAATAATGAGATTTGTGAAAAATTAAAAAAAAATAAATGAAATTTTCTGAAAGAGAAAAGAAGATAAAAATAAAATGTTACTTCAATAAAATAATTAAAAAGGAAAATTATAAAAGAATTTAATCAATCAAACTTACGAATATCAACCTTACGGTGGATTTTAAGTCTGAATCCTTTGATTAATAATTCATGATTTAGAACTGTGAAGAAAACGAACATGTGTACTAAAGAGTGGGGTAATTGGAAAAGGAACATGATTTACAAAATTATATTTGATTGAAAAAGGAAGTCTTATTTATACTAATTGGAAAAACAAAACTCGCTTAGGAGGTGAGTCTATTTAATATTATAATAAATTGTATATTATGTACATATGCAATATATTATGTAATATATTATGTAATAATATAAAAATCTTATAATTACTAAATGGTATATTTAAGGCAATGAGACAATAAGACTTGATATTTTAAAGATTTTATAATATAATCCATTTTTAAATTGGATGTCACGACAAGTATATATAAAAAGTTGACATCTACGCTATAATATCAAAAAATATATAATACATAAATTATAATTTGATTAATTGATGTAATTAAATAAAGAATACAAGTAAATAATTTTATTTTCAATAAATTATAATTATCTCATACTTTATTAAAAGGGAAGGTAATTCCTTTATTTATTCCCTCAAATATCAGACCATTAAAATAAGGTGTCAATGTATAATTGTTATTGGTTATTTTTCATCTGCTTTGCATCGCTCATTTGGTAGTGTCATCTCTTGATCTTATATTTTTTCTTACATATTTTTTTTCATTTTGAAGAAGTCAACGTACCATATTCCATTATTATGAAAATTTCTTCGACCCTCAACAATAACTTATCTATCATGTGAAAAGTGATTTTCGAATTTTATAATCTGAATTTTTTTATGTAAAATTGATTTTCATATATACTTTTGTATTACATAGTTTAAAAGTCTTTTTAATAAAAAACACTTATGAATTAATTGCACAATCAAAAAACTATCTTTAAAAAAAACTTATAAATCGTATAATCTAAAAATAAGAGAGCTTTTAAATTATGATATTTGGAAATAAAAAATAATTTTCATATTATATAAAATGGAAGTAAAAAATAGCACAATCTATACATTTTTTCATAAAAAACGAACATCTCAATTAAAAAAAAAAAATTTGAACAAAGTCAATCTAAAAGTAAAAGAAATAACTTCAACACAATCTGAATGTATTTTTTTTAGAAAGTGGGGATTTTCGTATTTGTAGATGCAAAAGAAAATTATGGGGGTGCAACAAGAAATCTGCATGCGCAATCACTGGCAACTAGCTTGCCAAGCCCAATGAGCTTCAAACAAAAATAAAGCTTTGCTATTTACATTCCTCTACTTATTAAATTCACTTTCCATTTCCTTATTTTGTTTGTAAATTACCTTATTAACCTAAATTTTACCAGTTATTTCAAAATAGTTTTGTTTTCACGTTCCCCTCATTTCCCATTTTCCCTTTCACTTGTTTGCTATATCTTCTTTCACTATTGGAAATGAACAATCCTGGTCCCAACCTTATTAGCATCGAAATTTTACTAACTAATCAGCTCACATTCTAAACCTAGTTTTTATCTTCATCGAAAAAAACACCTCAGTTTTGTTTCTACAAAATAAAAAATTTGATAAGAATATTTTATACGAACAACCGAGTTAATAGAATTGTATTGAAAAAGATCAAGACAATTTTATATATTTCATAAAAAAGTATAGAAAATTGGTAGAAAGGATTCACATGATCACCAAAGAGGATTATTAAGAATAGAGTGCAGGGTTTATATATATTTTTATATAAAATGGTGATTAAATAAAAATATAAAAAGGATTGTAAATAGAAGTTTAGAAAGTGTAAGCAGCAAAAGCCTAGAAGTAAACACAAGATAACATGTCTCCTTAACTAATAAAGGAAGAAAATTTCTATAATCTCTTCTTAAGAGTGTTTAAAAGAAACTTGTTTAAAAATACCAGTCTTTTATCTCTTCATCTCCCATTTGTTTCTCTAGAATCTACCTCATGTTTTCTATTTCCCTCTATTTTCTCCACTTTCTTTTCTCTTTCTACTGACAATTTCTTTTTTCCTTTTTTATTTATTAAGTTTCTAGATCCCTATTCTTTCTTTTTTGTATCTCCATTTTTTAGGCTTAAATATGTTCTTATTTTATGTAAAATAATGACATTGGGTACCGATAATTTTTTTTACTTTATTTCTCATTATTGTAAAGTTCGAAGACATTATTTTTAATACTTACATAAAATCATTAATCTGAGTTTTACTATTTGCATAATATTTTTTTTTTTTTGTTTTCATCCCTCATAATATTAATTATGTTTTTGTCCATAATATCTATTTTACAGTAAGCGAATAACATGTAATATATAAATATTAATATTTTTTTTAATTACTTGCTTAATGAGTGTAACATAATGTTGAATTTCAGAGAGGCTTAAATTAAATTCTTTTTACATCACAATAGAAAAAAAAGCTTATTTAAATATTTTTACGGACTGAAAATACAATTTTTTTTATTTCTTTCCGTCTCTTCTATCTCTTATTTATATATTAATATCGATATAAAAAGTTTGATTAAAAATTGTTGATATTTTAATTATTATTTTATATTAAATATTGTAACGATTTAGTATTTGAAAATAACTAATATTTTTAAATATATTTTATTATTAAAATTTCATTCTTTAATATTTTTATATAGTAGAAATTATATTATATTACCTAAATATAGATTTAAACTTAAGAAATTTGAAAGGATTTCTTCTAACACAACATTTTAAAAATATTTTAAAAATTTAAAATATTTTATTTGTATTGTAGTTAGAAAACAATTGGTCTATTAGAAATTGGTTTGAATGTCATTCTTGACCAATAGAGATGAATCAACCAGGTTCTCACTCCAGCTAACAAAATTAATAAACATAATTATTAAGATTTAATACCAGTTTAGGAGCTTTAGCTTTACTATCATGAGTCTGTAACTTGATAAATAATGAACTGACCAATATCATTATTATTTTTATAAATAGAGAGACACCCTGTATTACTACTATTCTCATAACTTCTCTTATATATTCAAAACTAATAATTTGATGATTGGAGTATTTTAGTCAATTCCACATTTACTTTTCTTTTACCTGAGTAACCTACTCCTTGTTCCCAACTTACTCAGTCTATCCGGAACACTATTCAAACCCAATTTGAAGGATAAATTGTAAAAATGACAACGGGTCAATTTTGTTTTTTAACGAAGACAAATTAGTTTGATTAAAAGATGATGAACCGTTTTCATATTTTATCCAATATTGAGTTATAAAGAAATAATAAATATTTATTAATAATGGTGCATTTGAACGTTTCTTTATGAAATTCTGTAGCTTTAATATGCAAAGATGTTAGATTTAAAATTATATTATATTATTGTATGTTTGAGCTGAACTTTGAATTTCTTTAACCCTTTTGGAAAGAGAAAACGTAATTGTGGTATATGTACAAAGCGTGTGATGGAGCGAACAAATTAAGGACAGACAAAAGCTTGGAACTGAAACATCAACATCAGTTAAAATTGTCCCAAATAAGAGGCATACAGATGTGTAGTGTATTATGCCGTGGACGGTCCATATTGATGATTGTTATAGGTTCTCCAAGATCAAATTCCGACTGGACCAAAGGAAAAAGGACTGGTTCACAATTGCACTTTGCTACTTTCCTACTTTGCTAATTTGCTTCACATAATAGCTAAGATGAAAATGACGCTAACCAATTAAGCTTTGCATTTACGTCTCATGCATCACCCACATTATACTTCTCTTCTATTTCTTTTGGTACTACATTATACATTTATCTGTGGTGACCCTATGACGTTCGATTCGATTTACTTGCGCATTTAGATGTAATCTGATCGACCATCAAATCATTAATAGCTGCGTCAAATATCAAACTCCAAAATAATTTGCCCTAGATATTTTCCTTAACAATACACTGCCACCAAATTAAAGTAAAGAAGAAGAAAAATAATAAAGGAGAAAAAAGTTACAAATTACAATGATGACAAGTATTATTAAATGATATAGTTATGTGATTGAACTATGTTGAGAGGTTCTGGAGAAAATTCTTTGTCCTGGTGCAAGGATAGCCATGGGATCAAAATTGGACTTTCGTTCCACAAATCGGGTCCATTGTTTCCCAAAGTGTTTCATCCAATCCTCCCGTGAATGGTAGTGAGGAAAGTATAGCTTGAAATCAAGGCCTCGGCTTGTGCAGAACTGAATAATCTCATTGTTTTGCGCCACCAAGAGTTCAGCCGGTGGACCCTTTGGAGGTGGTGGGCTGAATCGGAGCAAGGCTACTATGTAGAAGATGTCACTGTCTGGCACCACCACGGAGTGACGATTATCCCACCTGTTTTATTTCAAAAACAGTAACAAAAAGGCCACAATTTTTTTGTTATTGCTCTTCCTCTGTTGAAATCACTATTTAGACGACATATATAACAGGAGTATAGGGTAATATAGTTACATTTAACTACATAAATCAATTTTTTATGCTCAATTAATGCATGAGGTCAATTGACTTCAGCCTATGATCATACATCCTCCCAATCCCCACCCAGATTGTTCATGGGGACCCTCGATCGAAGAACCAAATTCCTCCCCCACGAAAAGCCCCATCAAACTTTAAATCTCCTATATAGAACCCATACAATTCCGGAATCACTGTAATCCGCTTTGCTGAACAAATATCCTTGTCGATTCTCGATTAGTAACACTCACCATGATAGCTACATTGTTTGGAATCAAATGATATTTCAATTACAGTTCCAGAGAGAATTTCCCACATCTCCCACTTCCCATTTTACCCTCTCAGATGATCAACCACAAGAATACACATTCTTGATGCAACAAATTAATACATCCTTCACAAAATTTCTAATAAAAAAAGGCAGGATTGTTGTCCAGCGGGCCCCACTGTATCTTTGCTCCATGCAGAGGTACATCCGTACAGGTGCATTGCTTGTTTATTCGGCAACCTAACAGAGCTGCAACAACAACCCAAGGGTGGATTTACATACGGGAAAAACGTATGCATCATTGAGACAAGAGGAACGAGTGTCATAGGGTACGGACGAGCACAGAGTAAGATGGTACAACCATCACAATGAAGAGCTTATGATTTTCGATTGACGACCAAAATATGATACAGTGATGGTTATCTCTAGGGGTCCCATTATGGCTGACCTCAAGTGGTAACAAATATTTGATACTCACCCTCTAAATCTTAACCACCCTGTTTGAATCACGGTTCAGCAAGCTCAGACATCACATATCGCGCTAAAGAAGGGCTCAAGTTATTCATTTGGTGGCCAAATGTCACACGGTGGGACCTGGTCCATGTCCTTCCCACGTGTTTTACATAGGGACCCTTGAATATTTTCGTTTTTCTTTTTATTTAATCCTCTCAATAACTCATCATGATCTTACGTTCAGTTCAATGCCATGTTTGGACACGGCTACGCGATAGTCACACGCGAAAAGGTTGTTTTTTTCTAAGTAAATCTGAAATTGTTTGTTAATATAGAGTATAGGATATGAATAGGGGTAGGAAGGGAAGAAGTTACGTACTTGCTTCGCAAGAGCGGGTAGACTAAAATGGGGCCATCGACCCCGTCCTTGAGAATCTTCTTGAACACCTCACGATCAAAATCAACAATGTTGGACTTGGACACAAACAGATTGAGCCAAGGGTGAGGTGCATCCCAGGTGCCGATGGCTTTTGCGTGCTCCTCCACACGCTTTACACGTAGCAAAAATTCCATGTAGGTCACATCCGTCTGGAACTTGAGACCCTGAATGAATCGCAACCGTCCGAGCAATCGATGCACATCCTACAGTGGAGTTAAGCGGTGAATTAGTTTTAGTTAGAGCAACGCAACACCATAACGCATGCCCAAGACTGAATATTGAGTTGGATTTAGTGTATTGAAATGTATTTAAGGGATGATATAGTAATTGACATTTTGAGATTCCAGAAAATGATGGGTTTTTGGCTATTTGTGGAAGTGTGGGGACCGTAACGTCAGCGAGATCTCAATGATCAGCGCCATGGAGCAGCTAGTGATGTTACATTACCATTTTAGCCACAATGGGATGCTCCCTATTACGAAAGTTATACCTTGTGACAATAATGATAAGGCAGCAGCAGCAACAGCAACAGGGTCAAGTACACGCACTTCCTACGCTAATTTAAACTATGCTATTGCCTTTTTATATTCTTCGTCAGAAAATCCAATGGAAGATACATCATGGCGGTATCGTCAGTTTTCAGCAACCATGAGACAAATTTATAATCATAACATTCCTAAACCAAAAGGATTAGAACCAAACCAGTGAGCCCGAACCCCCGGACAACACACATGCTTTCTGGATCTTAACCAACACTCCCCTCCGTTGCTAAATTTCATGTGCGACTGAGTCATGGTTAACTCAGCTTACATTGACTTTTTACACCGGCCCCACATATAACAGTACTCTATGCTCGTTATGCATGCTTTTAACCACAGAACCACTTAGCAACCACCTAGGTCAAAACTCAGTCATTAATTGGGCCCCCCTCTCAACCCATCAGAAATGGCTACTACTACTGCTACTTCACACAGCAGATCAGAAAATAATGAAAAGAGGATGTTAGTTACTTACCATATCAACGCGGGAAGAATGATCTGCGTTACCATAGTGAAGACCCAGCTCCAAGCAATACAAAACAGGGCCAGCAGTGGAAGGAATATGAACCGGGTCGAACACTTGTTCCGGTTCCAATGGCACGGTGGGCCATCCATTGGCCGGGTCATCACTGTTCACCAGAACGAACCCTTCCACGTAATCAAAACATTCCTCCAGTTCCTCCACCAGCAACTCTGCATCGCCACCATACTCCTCAAATTCAGAGTAAACCACTCTTATCCACCTCACCTAATTAATCAAGTGAATAATTAGAAAAAAAAAAAATATAACGGAGTGGTTAAAATGAATAACAAGTAAATTCTTTTTCCACCATATCTGGAGCGTGTTGAAGAACCACCCTGGCCCTTGTAATAATACCGAACTGTCCTAAGCCACCGAGCGCACCAAAGAAAAGTTCAGAGTTTTGTGTCAGGGAGCAGCACAGCGTTTCGCCTTTGCCCGTTACAACTTCCAATTCCGTTACGTTGGATGTCTGAGGACCGTAACGGAAGGTTTGGCCGCTGACGCCTGCGTACGACAGCGTTCCGCCAACCGTTAAACCGAGATAATCCGTCCACGACCTCGGGGCGAGTCCAACCTCCGAAACGCAGCGTTTAAGGACGTCTTCCCATAATGCCCCTCCCGAAACGTCCAAGTAGGCCGTGCCTTCTGTCCAGAGAATCTTAAAAGGCTCCTCCAAGGCTCGCATGTCGAGGACCAGTCCCTTCTCCGCCATGGCCTGCCCGTTCACTGAGTGCCCGTTCCCCCGCGCCGCCACTGTCAGACTCGGAGACGCCGCCACGGCTTTCACCACTCTGGCCACGTCGACGGCCGAGGAAGGCCTGATCATGGCCAAGGGTTTCACGGACTTGATGCCGCCGAAATCCTTACTGGCAATTCCGGTGGGACCCAATTCGTCGATACTGGCTTGAAGATCAAGCGCTCTGGAGAGGCTCGCAACGTCGTCGTCTTGCCTCGACTCTGCATCATTTTCGTGAACGAAGTGTTCCAAATAAGCTAGCATCTTGGGCACTGAGGAAGTTATTTGTTGTGAGCGAACAAAATTTGCATAAGCTGATGAGCGTAGTTCTTCTGTTTCTTCTTCCAGGTGAAGTTCCGCGTTAAATAGTGGCTGATTTGGATTTTTTTGGAATTTTTTAATAATTAAAAAAAGCAGTAGTGGTTTTTTTTGGATTCATTAGAATTATGACGTCATTTACCCCTTTCAATATTCCGTTGACGCTATGATCCCTTCCACATCATTTGTCTGCCACTTGTGCAAGTTTTTGAATTCCTGAATTATTATTATATTATTCCCTGAGATTTTATAGTGCGAATCCAGTCTCATGCACTTCCAGTGAGCTTCTATCTCACCTACAAAAAGTTGTTTTCGTCCCCCCTTTTTTTTTTTTTTTTTAAATAATAAAATTTTTTTTTTTTATTTTTTT
>Ga0209700_109866_pt1 | contig 10529 bp, 9 predicted proteins | sample SiratroredBW_FD_187528 | JGI IMG/M metagenome (GOLD analysis project Ga0209700, IMG submission 187528) | Root nodule microbial communities of legume samples collected from California, USA - Siratro red BW (SPAdes) (version 2) | ecosystem: Host-associated > Plants > Roots > Nodule | place: USA...
TTTGAAATTTCAGTTTAGCTTTATTATGTAATTTTGATGTATGTTAACTATGGAATACTGTGAGATACACATGATGATAATACTTTAGCTGTCATAGTAGAAGCTTTAATTTTGTGGGGTGTTACAGTTACCGTATCTGATCCTGTGTATGGAGATTTTGTTTAGAGGTTGGCAATGTCAGGAGTGAAAAGATGTGAAGCCCCACTATCAGGGTACCACAAAGGGTCATGAAGAGTGGAGGGTGTTCCAAGAATTGAAGGCTCATCATCATCTACAACTGAAGACACAAGATGCACTAAGTTAGCATTGATAGAAGACGAAGAAGATTGGTCATATCTGTGCCAATAGTTGGTTGCAATGTGACCATTCTTGCCACAAATCTGACATTGAACCTTTAAATTCTTCCAGGAATTGTTGTTCCAAGAACTTTTGACAAGAGGGCGTGGAGGAAAGAAACGATTGTGATTGTTCTTCGAAGGGAATGAGGTGCGTGATTGACCATCACGTCTAGGTTTAGATTGAAGAAAAGGTGAGCGAGGACGATGCGAGAAAGTAGAAGAAGGTCCAGTGACAATATTTTCTTGAACAAGATTTTTAATAGAAGATATATGTTTCTCAAAATGTTATTCTTGCGCTAACAAAAGTGCTTCAATATCCTCCACTGTATATGCGTCAAGTTTGGAAGTAACAAAAGTTATGAAATAATCGTAATCTTCAGGCAAACTGTCAAGAATAGCTTCAATGTGATCTTCGACGGTGATCGGAGTTCCAATAGCGGCCAAGGTATCTACAGTCTTCTTGATGTCAAGGAGAAAAACAAAGATAGTACGATCGCGCTTTGGAGTACGAAGTTGCATTTTCAGCTCTTTACTCGAGCCCTAGTTTGTGATGCATAATATGTTTGTAGTTTCGTCCAGATCTGAAAGGCAGAATTGAGTCCCACCATCTTTTTGAGAATCGAGTCCCACCATCTTTGTGAGAATCGAGGTGGACATCGATGCAAGGAGCTAGGCAACAATAGACTGATCTTGCTGATCGTAATCAAGAAACTCAGGATTTACTATGTTAGACTCAACATCTTCAGGCGTTTTGAACTTTTCCGACACAACAGATCCTTCCAACTTGAATTCGCGTACAATAGCAAGAACTTGTTGTTTTCAGGAAAGAAAATTGTCATCGTCAAGCTTAAGATTGATGGGTGTGTTAAATGTATAAGGAAGAAAGGAGGCAAAATTTTGAGATTGAGAAGAGATGCAAGCCATTGAAGCTTTGGATACCATGTGAGAAAGATAGAAGAAAGGTAAAGTGAAAGAAAAGAAAGATCCAGAAAAGAGAAAGAGAATGAATAGTAATGTTTCTGATTATTAAAAGAAAATGGAGTTCCACGTATATAATATGCACACATATTTACTGTACTGCATTTATGCAAGATATATATATATATATATATATATATATATATATATATATATATATATATATCAAAGAAGATTTTATTTATTTATTTTGGAACTAAACATATTGCTTTTTAATATATATGATTTGAGTTATTTTGTTCTCTTTATGATCTTTGAAATAATCATCAATTGTGATTCCTTGCTTCTTAAATTCCATTTGTTTTTTATAATTTTCAATTTTTTTACTCTCTGGCACATTATTGATGTGTTTGAATGATGATTTCAATTTTTTATATTAAATTTAAATCTTTTAAATAATATTCGAAGTTTAAATAAAAAACATGAAAATAAATAAATACACATTATAATAGTTAATGATCTAATGATGAAGTTGATGATATATATTTCGGATAATGTATGAGTTGTGCTTGTTTGTATACATTAAATATAACACACCTATGTTTAACAGAGATCTTCTAACTTCACTGATGATCTAAGTCACGTAGACTAAGATATTAGGTGGTGAGAAGTTGACGAGGGAGTTCAATACACACTGGGACTGCTGGTAGACACTCAGTATTGGATGTTTAAACTTACTTGATCCTTTCTCTTAGATTCATTGGCAGTCTAAGTTTTGGGTATTTGATTAGTCATTTCTCTTGGATTCGTTGGTAATCTAAGTTTTGAATATTGGATTAGTCCTTTTTCTTAGATTTGTTAAATCTAAGTCTTGGATATTGGATTAGATATTAGTCTCCAGTGGGGCATATGGGTCTTCTGAAAGATGATAAGTTCATGTGTGGCCTATCATACTAGCCGGTTTTGTAAGGTTGAGTTAGGCTTAAATTCCACTTCTTGATATGGTATCAGAGCCAATCCTAGCACGGTTGTTGGGCCACCCGCTTTTGGGCCGCTATCGGACCACCCTTAAACAATATAGTTCCATGCACGAGTTGAGCAGTCTTGGTGTGAGCTGGTGTGTTGGAGATCCTACATCGACCAGAGATAGAGCCTTTCAATAGTTTATAATATGAGTGTAAGCCTCACTTTACAAGTCAGTTTGTAAATTGAGGTTTGCACCTATATTATAAACTATTGAAACGCCTCATCTTTAGTTGACATGGGATGTCCAACACGATATGTATGATGTGGTCTATTCAAACTTTATTTTGAAATTTGCTTCTCTTTGTTAGATTTACAATATCAAAAACGTTATATTATTAAAATTTCCTTATCTTTTAATTATTTTATATTTTTTATAAGAGTTAAAATTAATTTGGAGTTCTTAATAAATTTAACTAGAATTTTTGATAGACAGTAATAATTACTGTTGAACAAAGACAGTTGCTTCCTCCATGATACATATGTTAAGTGCACGAAGTAATAATGACGTGTGATACTTAAATGAATGTTTTGAGTCGATATGACTGCAAAATTTGTTAAATTATTAATAACGATGAATGATAAAATCTTAAAAGTATTAGCTTACTCAATTTTTTTTTTATATTTTACAATAAAACATATAACATTGTAAAGAGTAAATAAAATATGTTCTTGATCGAGCGGTCTTTTAATTTTATAGATTATTTTGAAGAATTTATATATGATGATAATTATAATATATATTCATATGTTTTGTAATGTCTATAGTAAAATTATCTTTCTTAGCTTGTGGGTCCACAAGTGTATTTACATTTATTATATTAAAATATATAATAGTGTAATTTTATTATATGAATAATTAATTTAATAAAAAATAATAATATTATAATTTAAAACATTAATATATTTTATAAAAAGAATATTAAAAAATTATATAAATCTTATTCTAAAATAAAAATTATTTAATTATTTTAAAATAAAGAAAAATCATTTAATTATTTATTTGTTAAATAAAATTGATAAATAAATTTTAATTATTAAAGGGTAAATTTATTAAATTCAAGGATAACACCGAACGAAATTATGACAGGGTATATGCTCTTACATAATAGTATAACATATTAAAAGCAATTAATTATTACAGTATTTTTTTAATTATTTATTTGATTGCTTTTTAATTTTTAAGTAGTTTAAATTAAAAAATAGTTAGCAATATAAATTAAAATAACTGATATTTTCTTACATGATAATATTTGAAATTATACAATGAAAGATGTAAAAATAAACTTAATATATCTTAAATTGATAAATAAAAAATAATATTTAAAAGTAAATTAATTAATACTTATTAAATCAACTAGTTTAGAATGTAAAATTTATTTAAATATTAAAACTATATAAAAATTTAAAAGTTAAATAAAAACATTAAAAATTTCAATAAAAATTTAATTATTTTATGAAAGGATCTAAAATTATAATTACAAAATAATATATTTTGTCTATAATTTTTTCTATTTATAAAATAATAATTGTAATTATGTCGTTTAAGTCATCTTTCATTTACTAATTAGTTTATTAACTGATTTTATCATACACTTTTAATCTAATAAGTCAATTTATCAATTCAAAATTTATCAACGAATCCTGTTAAACATATTCGTTATAAAAACTTGTTATATGATTCAAACTGAAAATTGTGAATATTATTAACTGCTATTATATTATAAAATTATCTTAAATTTACTATATACTAATAGTTATCAATATAGGCACCAATTGTGTGTTGTTTATTTAAACTTTTTAATATGTACATATTACGTTTATTAAATTTTACATAGATATTACATTTCATGACTAATATTATCACAATCGGCATCTACGACGGAAAAAGCGAACCGAAAGTAAAATTATTTGAAAATTAGGAAAAAGATGTCACCACTATAGTTTAATATGGAAAACTATAGAAAAATCGAAAAATTGATAAAATACATATGCAAAAATCGAAGTTCGGGTTCAGGAGTTGGTTACGTGTGGGGAAAATATGAACACCCTCACAATGTCCGTCCAAAGACGATACCTTTAATTAAACAAGTAAAATAAGTGTGATTTTATAAAATATTTATTTTTCCAAAGAAAAAGACAAAAATACGAATGAAAACAAATTTTTTTTTTTTATTTTAGAAATGGGCCCGACAAAGTTTGGCCTTGCTCCTACATATCTCTGTCAAGGATGGAGAATCAGGGTTACGTAGTTTTTTAGATAAGATTGTTTTTTGGGTTGATACTTTTTATGTGTGACATTTTGTAATTTTTTTTTACTTGATATTAAAAAATTTATTTCTAAAGTTTCATATTAAATATCGCAAGATGCATGCGGTCATTTGATATTAAAAAAAAAAACTTAAAATGAAAATATTAAATATCATATGAAGCGTGAGGCCACTTGATATCTAACATTACTAGAAAATATATATATCCCAAAATTTTATTTCCAAGGTTTTATATTAAATATCGTATGAAGCATGCGGTCATTTGATCTCTAACATTATTAGAAAGTATAATATCTCAAAATTTTATTTCCAAAATTTTATATTAAATATCGTGTGACGCGTGTAGTCATTTGATATCTACAAAATATTTAAAATAATAATATTAAATATCGTATGATGTATGCGGTCATTTAATATTTAAAATTATTAAAAAAAAGTATCCCAAGTTTAGAATATAAAGTAAATAAAATTGATAAACTGTGGATCCCAATTTATGCAATTGTGACATTAAAAACATTACCATCTTTAGAGAAAATTAAAGGAAAATAAGACCCACATTTACATACAAACTTGGCGTAAATGTAAATGAGATATTGGGAAGGATTAAAGAGAAATGGAATATACATTTCCATGCAAAATTCGCACTTAAATATAAGTGATATTTTGGCAAAACATAAAAGCTAGTGGGACCTACATTTACATGCAAAATGGGCACTTAAATGTAAGTGAAATTTTGGTAAAACGAGAGTTTAATCCACATGCATTTAAATGGTACAATGAAAAAAGCAAAAAGCAACATCCAACTTTTCACCTAACAAATTAAAGTGGACCCGCATGGTTAATGCAAATGCATAACCCAATGCAATTCTTCTCTCAAAAACCACCAAACATGGAGCTTCACGTGATGGATATAAAATAGGAAAATGATACATTGAACACTGTTCATGGAACTTCCATTTGACACTCCAATGTGTCACATAGGTCCCACAGTAAAAGAGAGAGAATGTGTTTGCTTTTGTTGTATACAGAAGGGTAATTTCGTCAACTTACGTATACATAGAGAACCACTTATGTGTACATAGAGAACCACTTATGTATACATCGAGAACCAATTATGTGTACATGGAGTGTCAGAATTGTGAACGTAGCTAACCACTTAGATGTACATGACTAACCACCTTGATAAGGTTGGAAAAATTGACATGTAGTGATTTAATATGGGTGTCGGAATCACGTAGCTAAACACATACATGTACACGACTAACCACCTTGATAAGGTTGGAAGAATTGACAAACAATGATTTAATATGGGTGTCAGAATTATGAACGTAGCTAACCACTTACACATACACGACTAACTACCTTGATAAGGTTGGAATAATTGACATGCAGTGACTTAATATGGGTGTCAGAATTATGAACGTAGCTAACCACTTACACGTACACGACTAACCACCTTGATAAGGTTGGAATAATTGACATGCAGTGATTTAATATGGGTGTCAGAATTATGAACGTAGCTAACCACTTACACGTACACGACTAACCACCTTGATAAGGTTGGAATAATTGACATGCAGTAACTTAACATGGGTGTCGGAATTGTGAACGTAGCTAACCACTTAGATTTACACGACTAACCACCTTGATAAGGTTGGAAGAATTGACATGGAGTGATTTAATATGGGTGTCGGAATTATTAAAGTAGCTAACCACTTACATGTACATGACTAACCACCTTGATAAGGTTGGAAGAATTGACATGCATTGATTTAATATGAGTGTCGGAATTATAAATATAGTTAACCACTTAGATGTACATGACTAACCACCTTGATAAGGTTGGAAGAATTGATATGCAGTGATTTATTATGGGTGTCGGAATTATGAACGTAGTTAACCACTTAGATGTACACGACTAACCACCTTGATAAGGTTGGAATAATTGACATGTAGTGATTTAATATGGGAGTCGAAATTATGAATGTAGTTAATCACTTAGATGTACACGACTAACCACCTTGATAAGGTTGGAAGAATTGACAGACAACGATTTAATATGGGTGTCGTAATTATGAATGTAGCTAACCACTTACATATACACATCTAACCACCTTGACGAAATTGACGAAATTACCCTTCCGTATACAACAAAAGCAAACACATTCTCTCTCTTTTGCTAGTGGGACCCATGTGACGTGTTGGAATGTCAAATGGGAGTTACATGAACAATCGTGTTAAAGTATCATTTTCCTATAAAATATGACCCCACTTGCATATAAATTTGAGATTGGACCTCACTTAAATGAAATTGCCACTTGAATATGAATGCATGCAAACTTGAAATTCCCACATCAACGTGAATGGGGCAGTGAAGGTAATAGGCAAATAAATGTGAGATCCCACTATTTAGCATTGCTTCTCTTTTCCATGGCAGAGCCTATTCCACCCAAAGTGTGATGAGAAGAACCCAACCTCCCTCCCTGGTACTTTGTGCTTGTACGTGCAGAGAGCATCTATGAGGTGGCGCTAGAGGTGCTTGTGAGGCATCATGGTGGTGGCGTTATGGAGGTGCATGGGGTCATGATGATGAAGTTTAGTGGTTGTAGTTTGGTGGCCTAATGGTGCGGGGAGATGACAACGTAGTGTTAGGAGATGCAAGGCACATGGTGATGAGGTTTGATGGTTATGGAGGTGGTTTTGATGAGGAAGGTGAGGGAGAGGATGAGAGGTACATAGGAGGTGTAAGACGCATGGTGGTGGCGCTTGCGGGGTGTCACAATAAGCTTCATGGTCTTGAGGACTAGATGGCAATTTGGTTAGCGGCAGTGGTGCATGGGACTTGTGTGAGAGGGTTGAGGGTGATACTGTGAAGTGAGGGAGAAGTGTTTGAGAAAAAGCGTGGACATGCAGTGGCAGTGGTTGTTAAAGATAGTGAGAAATATGGTGGTTGTTTGGTGAAGATAGCTAGGTAAAAGATGAGGGCAGTGGAGATATGAAAGCATCATATAATCCCCATTGGGCACTAATAAGAGTTCTCATCATCATAATACGAAGGGGAAGACCACGGGTGGAGAGGTTGCATCTCTGGTGAAAGATTTTGCTGTGTTGCCAGCCACGTTGAGGTTGTGATGAAGGCATTTACATTGCCATGGTGGAGGAGGTTTCTCTAGGCGATTTGCAGGTTGGAAGTACACTGTGTGTCTGGGATATTTTTGGTGCAGGAGTGGAAATTGAGAGAGAAGGCTTTGAGTGTGTGAGTTTTGGTAAGAGAAGAGAGGGATTTTGATGACGTCGAGGGTGGAGGCGTTGGTGGTAAGGTATTGCGGAGGTATAGGTTAAAGGGGCACGGCGTAGGGAGGTGCAGCGGCTAGCGTGCCATTTGAGGTACAGTGGCTGGAGGCGCATGGATGAGAGGTAGGTTTCAGTTTATGGGGTGTGGTGGAGGTGCAAAGGATGGTGGGAGATATGGTGTGACTTCTTTGGGGTACCATGGAAGCATGGAGGGTGCGAGATTGATGTGGTAAGTGGAGTAGATTGGTTGAGGCACGTTAGATGTTGTTTGCTTGTGTGGTGAAAGTGCAGTTTGGAGTGTTTGGTGCAGGTTGTAAGATTTGGAGGTGATGGTTGGAACATGGTGGCTGGAAACTTAGGGTGGGAGCATGAGATTGCAAAAGGGTGAGCGTGAGAGGTCTTGGTGAAGGTTGGGTGAGAGAGAAGGATGACGTAAGATGAGGTTAGAATCATGTAAAAGGCTTTTGAGGGTAGTACATGGTGGCAGCAAGAGGCGTTTGGGGCAGTTATAGTGCATGGAAGATGATAGTAGCGATTATCTGCATGTGTGTGGCAGTGGAGGATCTGCAATGGTGGTTCTCTAGGGGTATAATGGAGGCATGGTTGTGTTACCTTGTGCGTTGTGGTGTGATGATAATTGAATTTGGAGTTGCTCTTTTTTTTAGTGAATGTATGGTAAAAAGTAATGCTATTTTGACATCGTTGGGTTTTAACCCGCATTTGATACTGGGTATTTTTGGTAAAGCATCTTACGTGGCAGGGTCATTTTTAGTTGCATGTATTATAAGGGCAAATTTGGTTTTTCTGAAACCTGAAAATGCAAGTTTAGTGCTCGTTTATGTTTGTGAAGTAAAGGTTGCTCTTCTATGGGGTTATTAATGAAAAGGGAAGATCTTTATTTGGTTTCATGGTTTAAGGTTTTGAAAAAGACCTTTATTTGTGTGATTTTTGTTAAGGGTTTAAGGTTTTGAGAAAGACAGGATGCGTTGTATGTTAGGGGGAAAATGACAATAAGTATTGGGCTGAGGATTGATTGGGTTCAGAAACACATGAAGGTATAAAGCCAATGTTTACCCATGGCTTAACGAGGGGACACCTCAGTTGTAGTTTTGGCGACTGATATCAAACCTCTTCATAAGGACCATTTCTTTTCATTGACCACGTGATGTTCATTTTAACAACCTTTGTACCTTAAAAGTGATTTTTTGGCTTCCCAATGGTTACTCATGGCTTAACGAGGGGATAACTCAGTTGTATTTTTGGCAACTGATATCAAACCTCTTCATAAGAACCATTTCTTTCAAAGGAAGTTGTCATGAGGATTAATTACGCTTTCATTGACCACATCATGTTCATTTTAGTGACCTCTCTGCCTTAATACTGATTTTTTGGCTTCCATCAAGCCAATGGTTACCCCATGGCTTAAACGAGAAGACACCGGCAGTTATAGTTTTGGCGACTGATATCATACCTCTTCGTAAGGACCATTTCTTTCAAAGAAAGTTGTCATGAGGATTAATCACGCTTCCATTGACCATATGATGTTCATTTTAATGATCTCTATGCCTTAAAAGTGGTTTTTTGGCTCCCATCAACCCAATGGTTACCCATGGCTTAACGAGGGGATACCTCAGTTGTAGTTTTGGCAACTGATATCAAACCTCTTCATAAAGATCATTTCTTTCATATTAAGACCATTTCTTTCAAATTAAGTTGTCATGAGGATTAATCACACTTTTATTAACTTCATCCTGCCTTAATACTGGTTTTTCACATTACATCACCGTAGTGGTTACCCATGGCTTAACGAGGGGATACCTTAGTTGTAGTTTTGGCGACTGCACTCAAAATAATCATATTACAGTACTTTATATTAACAACAATAATTGTAACAATATTTACAATACTTCATATTAACAACAATAATTGTAACAATATTTACAATACTACATATTAACAACAAATGCTAAAATAATATAGTTCTGAACAAGCAATTACAACAATCATGTACTGTTGTGGTAAGGAATAATAGCAAGTTCTGAACTTAAATTGATCAAATTGACAACAGATAGCACAATTTGGCATTTGTAATTATCTTCATGGACAACCTATTGATACACAAGCTGCAGTCGAAAACTGTGATGATCAGATTGCAAATAAACCATGATCAACCAAATTAAAATGTGACTAACTCAACCAAAAATACAGATAACCAAAAAAGTATAACGAAACTATTACAAACCGTGGTGTATACGACATATTTTTCCACCAACAGCCAACAACAATACTCTAAAACGACCATTAGAAACATCTTTTCCCTTTCCAGTCATCAATGTTCAAACACCAAAGCAAAACATCCAAGTTCAGTCAGATGACCATTTCCACAAATTAATCTGTGTGCATTAATAATGATTCTAACTCTGCATTAATTAGTTGTTACCCCTTCTTTAACTAGGGGACACCTTAGTGCAAGTTTTGGCGACTCAACACATATGTGTTCATCAGTCGCCAAAACTTATACTAAGGTGTTCTCTCGTTAGAACATGGGTAACCATTGATGTTTTATAAGTTCATAACCACTTTTTGTTTAACAAAGCACCTGTGGTTATCCAAGGGCACGCCTTAGTGAGCACACAACACCATGCACACAACAAACAAACAAATTTAAACATTACAAACCTAAACC